>ULRR01048803.1_pt1 | contig 43941 bp, 36 predicted proteins | sample 1955651 | NCBI WGS metagenome assembly ULRR01 (sample SAMEA4835688, study PRJEB28245) | human gut metagenome | biome: gut microbiome; material: fecal sample | place: Denmark | collected 2008
GCCAAGCCATAGTGGCCGATATTCTCCGTGGAGTAACGGGCCTTTTGCATGGCACGGATCGCTACTGTCTCGATCAAGTTCTCTTCCGGCTTTCCTTGTACATTGTCCAATAAGGAGTTGATTCCTTTGGAGACATCCGTCTTCGTGCCGTCTGTTTTCAACTTATAGCCGAAGCGACGGATAAAAGAGGCGAAATTCTCCATTTTATCTGGGTCCGGAAGCTCATGGATACGATAAACAAATGTCTTCTTAGTCTTTCCTTTAGGAGGACGGCCCACGAACTCGGCTACGGTACGGTTTGCCAATAGCATGAACTCCTCGATTAACTTGTTAGCGTCTTTTGAGATCTTGAAATAAACACGGACCGGTTTCCCTTGTTCGTCGATCTCGAATTTAACCTCATAACGGTCGAAGTTGATAGCGCCACTCTTGAAACGGCGTTCCCGCAATTTCTTGGCAAGGTCGTTCAAGGCTAGAATCTCCTCTTTATAATCTCCCTCGCCGGTTTCGATCACCTCTTGTGCCTCCTCGTAGGTAAAGCGGCGGTCGCTCTTGATGATCGTGCGGCAGATCCGGGAGTTTTGTACCACGGCATCGCTATTTAGTTCGAAGACAGCGGAGAAACATAATTTTTCCTCGTCGGGACGTAAAGAGCATATTTGGTTGCAAAGTCGCTCGGGAAGCATCGGTATTGTACGGTCTACCAGATAAACGGAAGTCGCACGGCTTTGCGCCTCTTTATCGATGACACCGTCCGTTTTCACATAATGTGTTACGTCGGCGATATGTACGCCAACCTCCCAGTTCCCGTTATCCAAACGGCGTGCGGAAAGGGCATCGTCGAAGTCTTTCGCGTCCTTCGGGTCGATCGTGAAGGTTGTTATCCCCCGGAAATCCTCCCGGTTCTCAATTTCCTCCGGAGAGATCGCTTCCGGGATCTTATCCGCCGCTTTTTCTACCGAGGAAGGATATTTGTAAGGCAATCCGAATTCGGCAAGGATCGCATGCATCTCGGCGGTATTCTGTCCGGCGATACCTAATATATCGATGACCTCACCCAGTGGATTCTTGGCTTCATCCGGCCATTCCACGATACGTACGATCGCTTTGTCGCCGTTCTTGCCCCCTTTCAGTTTATCCTTAGGGATGAAAATATCGTTAGCCAACGTCTTGTTTTCCGTAATCAAAAAGGCAAAGCCTTTAGCTACTTGAAGTTTACCTACGAAAGTACGCTCCTTGCTCTCAAGGATTTCCACGACCTCACCTTCCGGCTCGGCACCTTTACGTTTGGCGAAAAGCTGTACTTTCACTTTGTCTCCATCCATGGCATGCCCGGAATTACGTTCAGCGATAAATACCGGCGTACCTCCGTCTTCAGGGATGAAAGAATTCTTTCCATTGCTGCGGCGTGCGAAAGTTCCTACGGCCATGGTTCCCAATCCGTTGAGACGGTAACGGCCACGGTCGATCTCGGTGATGATATCCTCGGCGGACAAGTCATACAGGATGTCTACCACCTGCAATTTCTGCACTTGGTTCTCGACTCCGATGATCTTGCTGATTTGTTTATAGTTGAAAGGTTCCTTGGGAGAGGATTGGAAAACGGAAATGATGGCTTGGATCATCGCTTCTTTTTTCATACGTTTACCAACACCCTTTTCCTTTTTTCCTTTTTTCTCCTTATTGTTATCTTTTTTTGCTGGTCTATTCTTTGCCATTCTGTATAATTATTTGCATTTGTTTTTGTGGAGACGGGGCACGCCTCGTCTTTTGCACGCCATGTCTACAAAGGAAACAATTTAAATTGATATTTGGTTGACAATTGTGTTAATTAGATTTATTAAGCTCGCGGATTCTTAATGGAAACAATTCGCCGGCACCCCTTTCGCTCCGGGCTTGCAACAGAATACGCTACCGCTTAGTGGATATTCCTCAAGCTGTTCCTCACTCAATCCGGCACGGGCAGTCGTTATATAAAGCGTGTCGAGCTTATCCCCTCCAAAAGCGCATGACGCTACGTGGGGGGCCGGTACGACAATTTTTGTCAACAGGTCGCCGGTATAGGGATTGTAACAATAAACACCGCCACCTCCCCATTGAGCCACCCAAAGGTTGTCGTTGCAATCTATCGTCATTCCATCCGGGGAGCCGGTGCCCTCGGGTATATTTACGGCTACGCCATCGTACAATATGTCACCGGAGCTATCGTCATACCGGAAACGTATGATCTTACGGGTAGGTGTGTCGTTGTAATACATGTATTTCTTGTTGGCGGACCATACGATCCCATTGGAGATCGTGACTTTTGTCAACTTTGTTTCGACGGTTCCGTCTGCCCATACACAATAAAGGCTGGCAGCCCCTTTAGGCGCGCCAAATCCCATGGTGCCGATCCATAAGCGTCCGGACGGGTCGCATTTCCCATCGTTGCAACGAATCTTCCCGTTATTGTCCGGGATTGGGGCGATAGATGCCGTGTTCCCATCCGTTAGGTTTACACGTATGATCTCGTTTTGTAAAGCGACGACTACCGTACTGTCCGTTTCCGGTACGACGGTAGAGACCATGCGGTCGAACTGCCATGAACGGCAGTTTTGCAAGTCCGGTATATACTCATATAACGTCTTTCCTTCAATATCTACCCAGAAAAGTGTATTGCGATCGGGATGCCAAATCGATCCCTCCCCTGTAGTAGCTTCCGCCCGAAACGCCAGATCGGGGCTGATTATAATAGGATCGTTTATACAAGAGGTTCCTTCAAACATGATAAATGCCAATATTAATTTAATAACTATTTTTTTCATGGTATGCTATGAATCTGAGTTTACAAAGGTATAAATTTGTTTTATAATGCCATGATAAAAGATTATTTATGTAACTTTGCCGCTTAAATAAAATTACCGATGAGCGTAGAGATAAGAGAAGTTACCAGTAAGAAGGAGCTTAAGAAGTTTGTCAAGTTCAATATCGAATTATACAAGGGTAATCCCTATCACGTACCGGGTTTAATAGAGGAAGAGATGATGACGCTGGATAAGAAGAAAAATCCGGCGTTCGAGGTGTGCGACGCTATTTACTTCCTTGCCTATAAGGACGGGAAGGTGGTAGGCCGTATCGCTGGTATGGTGAATCGCCCGAGTAACGAGGCTTGGGGACAGAAACGTGCCCGCTTTGGTTTCGTTGATTTTATTGATGATGACGAGGTGGTTGATGCCCTTTTCGGTGCTGTCGAGAAATGGGCCCGCGAACAAGGCATGGAGGAGATCCACGGTCCGATGGGCTTTACCGATATGGATCACGAGGGTATGTTGATCGAGGGTTTCGATCAGATCGGTACGATGGCTACAATTTATAATTATCCCTATTACCCCAAGCAAGTGGAGCGTATCGGATACGGAAAGGATCAAGATTGGCATGAATTTAAGATCTATATACCGGATGGCGTTCCCGAGAAGCATTTGCGTATCGGCGAGATCGTGAAGAAGAAATACGGATTGAAGGTGCTGAAGTTCAAGAACGCTAAGGAGATTATGCCTTACGCCCGTCCGGTATTCCATACATTGAACGCGGCTTTCGCTCCCTTGTATGGTTTCGCGCAATTGACCGAGAAGCAGATCGATTATTATATCAATATGTATATCCCTATGCTGCGTTATGATTTGGTAACGCTGATCGTAAGGGAAGAGGATAATGCGGTGGTTGGCTTTGGCATCTCCCTGCCCAACCTATCGAGAGCCTTACAAAAGGCTCGTGGGCATATGTTACCCTTCGGGTGGATTCATTTGCTGAAAGCGTTGAAGAGCAAACCGAAAGTAATCGACCTGTATTTGACAGGAGTCTTGCCGGAATATCAAAGTAAAGGCGTGAACGCTTTATTATTTAATGACTTGATTCCTGTCTATAAGCGTATCGGTGCCGTTTACGCCGAGAGTAACCCGGAGCTGGAGACGAATAGCGCCGTACAAGCGCAATGGGATTATTTTAAGCGAGAGCATCATAAATCAAGAAGAGCATATATTAAAAAGTTATAAGAGATATGGATGAGCTGAATTCAACGATACAACAACCTACGGAATATAACGATGATGACATCAAGACACTGGACTGGATGGAGCATATCCGCCGGCGTCCCGGTATGTATATCGGAAAACTGGGGGACGGTAGCTATGCCGATGATGGTATCTATGTGTTGTTGAAGGAGGTGCTGGATAACTCTATCGACGAGTACATGATGGGGTATGGCAAAAGTATCGAGGTGACTATCGAGGAAGGTACGGTAGCCGTACGGGATTATGGCCGTGGTGTCCCTCTGGGTAAAGTCGTGGATGTGTCTAGCAAGATGAATACCGGCGCTAAATACGATAGCAAGGCGTTTAAGAAATCCGTGGGTTTGAATGGTGTGGGTATCAAGGCTGTGAATGCCTTGAGTAGTTATTTCTTGATAACCAGCTACCGTGACGGAGAGTGTAAGCGGGTGGAATATAGTAAGGCGATCGTCACGGAGGAATCGGATATCCAACCGACCGGGGAGGCGAACGGTACGCAGGTGTTTTTTGTCCCGGATCGGGAGATCTTTAAGGATTATCATTATAAGGACGAGTTTATCGAGGGGCTATTAAAGAACTATGTCTTCTTGAACTCGGGACTTTCCATTATTTACAACGGCAAGCGTTTCTATTCCCGCAACGGTCTGGTGGATTTGTTGAACGAGAATATGACCACCGAGCCTCTTTACCCGATCATCCACCTGAAAGGGGAGGATATAGAGGTGGTTATCACGCATAGCAACCAATATGGAGAGGAATATTATTCGTTCGTGAACGGCCAGCATACCACCCAAGGCGGTACGCACCTTTCCGCTTTCAAGGAGTCTGTAGGTCGTGTCATCAAGGAATATTACAATAAGAATTTCGAGTATTCGGATATTCGTGCGGGTATCGTGGCCGCTATCAGCATAAAAGTGGAGGAGCCTGTATTCGAGAGCCAGACAAAGACCAAGCTCGGCTCGAAAGATATAGGACCGGACGGCCCTACGGTAGCGAAGTTTATCGGTGATTTCATCAAGAATGACCTGGATAACTATTTGCATAAGAATATGGAGACTTCGGAGCTTTTGCTGAAGAAGATCTTGGAGTCCGAGAAAGAGCGCAAGGCGATCGCCGGTGTTACGAAGCTGGCCCGCGAGCGTGCGAAGAAAGCGAATTTACATAATAAGAAACTAAGGGATTGCCGGATTCACCTGACCGATTCGAAAGGGGATTTGCTAGAGGAAAGCAGTATCTTTATCACGGAGGGTGACTCGGCTAGCGGTTCTATCACGAAGAGCCGTAACCCGAATTACCAAGCTGTATTTAGTTTGAGGGGTAAGCCTTTGAATAGTTATGGCTTGACAAAGAAGATCGTTTACGAGAACGAGGAGTTTAACTTGCTTCAAGCGGCCTTGAATATTGAGGATGGCTTGGAAGGTTTGCGGTATAATAAGGTGATTATCGCGACAGATGCCGACGTGGACGGGATGCATATCCGTTTATTGTTGATTACCTTCTTCTTGCAATTCTTCCCCGATTTGATTAAGCGTAATCATGTTTATATCTTGCAAACCCCATTATTCCGAGTACGTAACCGGCAGAAGACGTGGTATTGTTATTCAGAGGAGGAACGCTTGGCTGCCATAGCCGCTGCCGGGAAGAATCCGGAGATCACCCGATTCAAAGGTCTGGGAGAGATCTCTCCCGATGAGTTCAAGCATTTTATCGGCAAGGATATACGCCTTGATCCGGTGACAATGAAGAAAGAGGACCTCGTGAAAGATATGCTCGAGTTCTATATGGGGAAGAATACCATGGAGCGACAGAACTTTATTATCGATAACTTAGTGGTTGAAGAAGATGTCATCAATTGAAAATAAACGTATTGCGCTTTTTCCCGGTACCTTCGATCCTTTTACGATCGGGCATCAATCCTTGGTAAGGCGTGGGTTGGAACTGGTGGACGAGATCGTGATCTCGATCGGTATCAACGATAAGAAGCTTACCTATTTCTCCTTGGAGAAGCGGATGGAAGCGATCTGGAATCTATACAAGGATAATCCAAGGGTGAAAGTCATGTCATATAATCAATTGACGGTGGATTTCGCTAAAGAGGTCGGAGCCGGCTTTATCTTAAGAGGAATCCGTACGGTCAATGATTTCGAATACGAGAAGACGATCGCGGACGTGAATCGTAAGTTGACGGGTATCGAGACTTTTATCTTGTTTACGGAACCGGAGCATACGCATATTAGCTCAAGTATTGTCCGTGAGTTGTTACGCTACGGCAAAGACATTTCCCAATTCGTCCCTAAAGAGACGAGATTGTATTGAAAATTATGAAACGAATATATCTGATGAAAAGAATCGTCTTATCCCTGCTGATCGTTCTAGGTGTGTTTACCGGAGCGACAGCGCAAAAAGCGAATATGGATGCCCGGAAGCTCCAATTGGCTTTATTCGCTATATCTAATCTATATGTCGACTCTACTAGCGAGACGAAGTTGGTGGAAGACGCTATAGTCGGCATGTTGGATAAGCTAGACCCTCATTCCAATTATATGGACCCGGAGGAGACGAAAGAGATGACCGAGCCTTTACAAGGCAATTTCGATGGTATCGGCATACAGTTCAATATGTTGACGGATACGCTTTACGTGATTCAGGTAATCCCCGGAGGTCCCTCTGAGAAGGTGGGGTTGATGGCGGGCGACCGTATTATCCAAGTAGACGATACCTTGATCGCCGGCGTGAAGATGAAGACTACCGATATCATGAAGAAACTACGCGGACCGAAAGGTACCGAGGTGCGTGTGAAAGTAAAGCGAGGCAAGTCGCCGGAATTGATGGATTTCAAGATCGTTCGCGGTAAGATTCCCGTGTATAGTCTGGATGCCGCTTATATGGCGGATAAGAATACCGGTTATATTAAGTTGAACCGTTTCGCCGCTTCTTCCGCCGATGAATTCAGGGAGGCGTTGGAGAAGCTCCGGAAACAGGGCATGAAGAACTTGATTCTGGATTTGCAGGGAAATGGCGGGGGATATTTGAATATCGCCATAGAGTTAGCGGATGAGTTCTTGGATAAAAACCGGTTGATCGTTTATACGAAAGGGAGTAAGCAACCTCGTGAGGAGGCGAACTCTACCGCCCGTGGACAATTCCAAGAGGGACGTTTGGTCGTTCTGGTGGACGAGTCCTCGGCTTCGGCCAGCGAGATCGTCTCCGGCGCTATTCAAGATTGGGACCGTGGAGTGATCGTAGGTCGCCGTACCTTTGGCAAAGGTTTGGTACAGAAACCGATTCCCCTGCCGGATGGTTCCATGATTCGTTTGACGGTTTCCCGTTACTATACACCCACCGGACGTTGTATACAAAAGCCTTACGAGAACGGGAAGATGGAGGAGTACCACCATGATCTGATCGACCGTTATAACCGGGGGGAGTTGATGAGTGCCGATAGCATTCATTTCCCGGATTCAATGAGGTATAACACCTTGGTTTCCGAGCGTACCGTATATGGAGGTGGAGGTATTATGCCGGACGTGTTCATCCCGGTAGATACGACTCGCTATACGGATTATCACCGGAAACTGGTAGCTTCCGGTTTAGTCAATCGGGTGTCCATGAATTATCTGGATCGTAATCGGAACCAGATGATGGCTAAATATCCGAAGTTCCAGCAGTATAAGCAAGATTTCGTGGTCGGAGAGGATATCATGGAGGAGCTTCTGAAGATGGCCGGCGATGAGAAGATTGAGTTTGAGGAAGAGCAATATAATCGTTCGAAGCCGTTGATCATGCTTCAGATCAAGGCGCTTATCGCACGGGATCTCTATGATATGGCGCAGTACTTCCAGATTATCAATGATGATAATCCGAGTTACCAGAAAGCGCTTCAGATTATTAATAATAAAGAAACTTACAATAGGCTTTTAGGACGTTAGCCAACGTAAACAGATAAGGGTATGTATTGGACGCTTTTTCTGACATTCGTGAAAATCGGTATGTTTACCATCGGAGGTGGATACGCCATGTTGCCGCTTATCCAGCGGGATGTGGTGGACCGGGGATGGATGACGAAAGAGGACTTTATCGACGTTTTCTCCGTGGCCCAATCGTTGCCGGGTATTTTCGCCGTGAATATAGCGATCTTCGTGGGTTATAAACTGAAGAAGACATGGGGCGGTTTTGTTTGTGCCTTGGGTACGATTCTCCCTTCTTTTGTAATCATGCTCTTGATCGCGTTATTCTTTACGCAGGTAAAGGATAATGTATGGGTGGAGAAGGCGTTTATGGGATTGCGTCCGGCGGTGGTCGCCTTGATCGCCGTGCCTTGTCTGACAACCGCACGCTCTATCAAGTTGAGTTACGTGCAAATGATCATACCTGTCGGGGCGGCATTGCTGATCTGGATGGGTGGGGTGTCTCCCGCTTGGATTATCTTGGCGGCTATAGCCGGAGGTTTGGTGTATGGTTTAAATAAGAAGGGCTGATATGATTTGGTTGCAATTATTATATGTATATCTGAAGATCGGTATATTGGGCTTTGGTGGCGGGTATGCGATGTTATCCTTGATACAAGCCGACGTGGTGGACCGCTATGGTTGGATTTCCTTGCAGGAGTTTACCGATATTGTCGCTATCTCTCAAATGACACCCGGGCCGATCGGTATCAATAGCGCCACCTATATAGGGTATACGGCGGTGCATAATGCGGGGTATTCGGAGACGATGAGTATCCTAGGGTCTTGCCTGACGACATTCGCGGTATGTCTGCCCTCTTTCATATTGGTTCTCTTGATCTCTTATTTCTTCGCTAAGTTCCGGAATAATAAATATGTAGAGGCGGCTTTCCTTGGATTGCGCCCGGCTACGGTCGGTTTGATCGCCGCCGCTGCCTTGCTATTAATGAATAAAGAGAACTTCATCGACTACAAGAGCTTCTTGATCTTTGGTGCCGCCTTTATCTTGACTTGGAAATTCAAGATACATCCTATCTTGATGATTATTTTGGCAGGTATCGCCGGGGTTATTTTGTATTATTGAGGATCAAATCGGCTCAATTTGAGCTGATTCTTTAAGAAGAATGACTACTTTTGAGCCGATAAAAGATAGGTGGAATGGCGTTTATCCTTACTTCTTGCTCGATATAACGCAAATCCGCTGACACACCTTTTGTGCGGAGGTAGCGAGATCGTGGGAAAGAAGTGGTGATAAGCGTGCTTTTTCGTTAAAAAGAGGCCGATTTGGGACATAATAGGTGACGAGACTGCTTGCGAGAGGACGCATTCCTTGATGCGTATACTTGCGTTAGACGTTGTGAGTGGCTGTGCATTGGGTTGTGAGTACCCGTGAATGGGCATTCGTAGCCTGTTACAACCTTATCGTAACACTGTTTCACCCTTTTTCTTGTCTAAATAGATGAATTAGGATGAATTCATTTCACTGGAATAAAAGACTGTTTTTGGGTATTCGTCTATTAGCGAGATGATTGCCGTTTTTTTCTTTCGTATTTGGGAGTGAGCCGTACCTTTGCCCGGAATAATCGATTCTCCGGGACTTCGGTTATTATTTTGTCAAATTGTCAAATCGATGGCCTTATAAATATATATCCGCACGCTTTCCTGTCGATGCAATTGCCCGTTTAATCGGTGAAAACAGCCCCTTTTTCTAGTCTGGTTGCCCATGTTTTTAAGGTAATATAGTTTTGCTTTCGTAAAAAGATAGAAAACGAAGGCAATATGAAACAATACGCTTTATTATTCGCATGTCTGTTCTTCCTCTGTGTGGGGAGTAAGGCACAAGAGCAACCTACCCGATGGACGTTGCGTGCTTGCTTGGATTACGCTTTGGAGCATAATATCCAAGTAAAGAAAAGCAAGGTGTCGCATCTTTCCGGTATAGAGGATACGAAGCAGGCGAAAGCACAGCTTTTCCCTTCCCTTTCGGCTTCGGTTACCCAAGGATTCGTGAATTATCCTTCGAGCGACGCCGCTACGAATAATAGCTATAGCGGTAATTATGCGCTGAACGCTAAATGGACGCTTTTTGATGGAGGGCAACGTGTACAGGCGATCAAGCAACAGGAAATACAAAATACCGTCGATGAGCTGGGTATCGAGCAAAACGAGGATGATATCCAAATCTCCTTGATACAGACCTATATGCAGGTACTATATGCGATGGAGTCCGTTCGTATCAACCAAAATACGGTCGAGGTATCTACGGCGCAACGGGATCGTGCGGTGGAGTTGCTACGTGCCGGTTCGATCTCGAAAGTGGATTTGGCTCAGTTGGAAAGCCAGTTAAGCACCGATAAATATCAATTGGTCGTAGCCCAGACGAATCTAGACAATTATAAGTTGCAATTGAAGCAATTACTAGAACTGGATATAACCGAAGAGATCGAATTGGTGATGCCGGAGCTTACGGAGAAAGATATCTTAACCCCGCTTCCGAGCAAGCAAACGATTTACAATACCTCTCTGGCCGTGATGCCGCAAATAAAGAGCAGTGAGCTGGCCGTGGACATCGCCGAGCTGGAGAAGAAAAAGGCGAAAGGTGCTTTCCTTCCTTCGCTCTCCATGAACGCCGGGCTGGGTACCGGCCATCTTTCCGGAACGGATTACGCTTTCGGTAGCCAGGTCTGGAATAGTTTCAACGAGAGTGTCGGATTGACGATCAGCATCCCTATCTTCAGTAACCGTCAGTATAAGACGGCCTATAACAAGGCGAAATACGCGATTACCACCAGCCAGTTGGAGTTGCTGAATACCCAAAAACAATTGCTGCAAACCGTGGAGGGGATCTATCTGGACGCTACCTCGTCGCAGACCCAATATACCTCGGCTACCGAACGCTTGAGTTACGTGAAAGAAAGCTATAACTTGATCGATGAGCAATTCAGCCTCGGTATGAAAAATACGCTTGAGCTATTGACGGAGAAGAACAATTATCTGACCGCCCAGCAAGAGCAGCTACAAGCGAAATACATGGCCTTGATGAGCGTTCAATTGCTGAATGTTTATCAGAAGAAGCCGGTTGCGGAGAATTATTAACCCACTAATGGATATATTTACTCCACTCTCTTTTTTCAAGGTTACCCTGCGACGGAGGTCGTGGGGGGCCTTTTGAACAAGAATACAACGTAAAACAGAAATAAAAAGAATCAGAATATGGACAAGAAGAAACTAATCATGGGCGGTGTTGCCGTTATCCTCATTGCGGGGGGCGTGTTCCTTTTCACGGGCAAATCCTCGAAAGGCGGGATCAAGCTGGAGACCGCTAAAGTAGGGCGCAGCACGATCACGAATACGGTTACGGCCACCGGTACGGTAGAGCCCGTTACCGAGGTTGAGGTAGGTACGCAGGTCTCCGGTATCATCGATAAGTTGTACGCTGATTATAACGACGTGGTGAAAGCCGGCCAACTGATCGCCGAGATGGATAAGATCAACCTCCAAGCCGAGCTTCGTTCCGCCGAGGCGCAATTGGCGAGCAGCAAGACGGAGTTCGAGTATCAACAGAAGAACTACGCACGTAGCAAGGTGCTTCACGAGAAACAATTGATTAGCGATACGGATTATGAGACGGCTACCTATAATTACGAGAAGGCGAAGGCCGCTTACGACCAGAGTCAGGCCTCCATGGTAAAGGTAAACCGTAATCTCGAATATGCCACGATCACGAGCCCTATAGACGGAGTGGTTATCAATCGGGCTGTTGAGGAAGGACAGACCGTTGCCGCCGGCTTCGAGACCCCGACGCTGTTTACCATTGCCGCCGACTTGACGAAGATGCAGGTAATAGCGGATGTGGATGAGGCGGATATAGGTAATGTGGAGGAAGGCCAACGGGTTAGTTTTACGGTGGATGCCTATCCGAACGATCAATTCGAGGGTGTGGTTCGTCAGATTCGTTTAGGGGACAGCGAAAGCACTTCCAGCGCTTCTTCCAGTACTTCTTCTTCCACGGTTGTTACGTATGAGGTAGTAATTACGGCGGATAATCCGGACTTGAAACTGAAACCTCGCTTGACGGCAAATGTCACAATTTATACGTTGGAACGTGCGAATATCTTGACCTTGCCGAACAAGGCGCTTCGTTTTATCCCCGAGCCCGCCATCATGGAATCGTTGGGTATGACCGTGACGGATCCGAATGCGGAGGTACAACCCGGAAAACGCTTGGTTTGGTCCCGCCAAGGAAATACCTTGAGCCCGAGGCAGATTACGGTCGGAACCAGCAACAACAGCGTGACCGAAGTAACCGAGGGCTTGAGCGAGGGCGATGAGGTAGCCGTAGATTTAGCGAGCGCCGCCAACATGCCGGAAGTAGGTGCAGGAGCGGAGCGTAGCCCCTTCATGCCGGGCCCTCCGGGAAGCAACAAAAATAAGAGATAGTTTGCGTCATGAAAGAAATTATCACATTAGACAATATAAAACGAGACTTCCACGTAGGCGACGAGACCGTCCATGCCCTGCGAGGCGTGTCGTTCACGATTCGCGAGGGGGAGTTCGTTACGATCATGGGAACCTCCGGCTCCGGAAAGAGTACGTTGCTGAACACGCTGGGTTGCCTTGATACTCCTACGAGCGGGGAGTATTACTTAGACGGAGTATCCGTGCGCACCATGAACAAGCGGCAGCGAGCGACCCTCCGGAATCGCAAGATCGGATTCGTTTTTCAAAATTACAATCTGTTACCGAAGACGACAGCGGTAGAGAACGTAGAGCTTCCTCTCATGTACAATCCTACTTATAAAGCGGCCCAACGTAGGGAGAAGGCGGTCAACGCTTTGATCGCCGTGGGCTTGGGAGACCGACTGATGCATAAAAGTAACCAGATGTCCGGTGGCCAGATGCAGCGTGTGGCGATCGCCCGTGCCTTGGTGAACGATCCGGCGGTGATCCTTGCGGATGAGGCTACCGGCAACTTGGATACCCGTACCTCTTTCGAGATCTTGGTGCTCTTCCAGCGCCTGCACGCCGAGGGACGCACGATTATCTTCGTCACCCACAACCCGGAGATTGCCCAATACAGCAGCCGGAATATCACGTTGCGCGACGGTCATGTAACCGCCGATACGGTGAATACGAATATCTTGAGCGCCGCTGAGGCTTTGGCCCGCCTGCCCAAGAATGATGATTAGAATAATGAATTAATGTGGTAATAGCATATTATTTAGAATGAATACGACGAATTTACTAAAGATAGCCCTCCGGGCCTTGGCCAACAACAAGCTGCGGGGATTCCTCACGATGCTGGGTATCATCATCGGCGTGGCTTCCGTGATCACGATGCTGGCCATCGGTCAAGGCTCGAAGCGGAGTATACAGGCGCAGATCAGCGAGATGGGCTCGAACATGATCATGATCCAGCCGGGAGCCGACATGCGTGGCGGCGTACGCCAAGACGCCTCTGCCATGGAGACGCTGAAGCTACAGGACTACGAGGATATCGTGAACGAGACTCGCTACGTCTCCGCCACCTCGCCCTCCGTGAACAGTAGTGGGCAGGCCATCTATGGCGCCAATAACGCCCCGACTACCGTCTACGGTATCAGCCCGGATTATATGGAGATACGCCGATACGAGGTGGAGGATGGCGATATGTTCAGCGATCAGGACGTACAGACCGCCGCCAAGGTATGCGTGATCGGGAAGACGGTGGTAGATAACCTTTTCCCCGGCGGAGAGAATCCCGTCGGTAAGGTGATCCGTTTCCAGAAGCTACCGTTCCGGGTCGTGGGCGTACTGAAAAGCAAAGGATACAACAGCATGGGAATGGACCAAGACGACCTGATCTTAGCTCCATACACAACTATTCAAAAAAAGATCTTGGCCATTACCCATTTGCAAGGCATAACCTGCTCGGCGCTCAAGGAGGAGTACACCGATCAAGCCATAGACGAGATATCGGAGATACTGAGGCGTAACCATAGGTTGCGGGAAACCGATGATGATGATTTCACGATCCGGAGTATGCAGGAGTTGAGCACGATGTTGACAAGTACGACGGATATAATGACGACGTTGCTGGCTGCGGTGGCTGGTATCTCTCTTCTCGTTGGTGGTATCGGTATCATGAATATCATGTACGTGAGCGTGACGGAGCGTACGCGGGAGATCGGCCTCCGTATGAGTATCGGTGCGAAAGGCATGGATATCTTGGCTCAGTTCTTGATCGAGTCTATCCTTATCAGCGTGACCGGAGGATTGATCGGCGTGCTTTTCGGCGTGGGAGCTGCCTTGATCGTGAATGTCGTGGCGCATTTCCCGATCTATATCCAGCCGTGGAGCGTACTGCTCTCTTTCGTGGTATGTACGGTGACGGGCGTGTTCTTCGGATGGTACCCGGCCAAGAAGGCGGCGCAGCTCGACCCGATCGAGGCCATACGCTATGAGTAGACGGATGCTCACTAGATAAGGCTACATGGCTCATATAACGGTAGGAATGACTATATTTGCGTAGCACTAAAGAGGATAATAAGATGAATGACACACCACAATCTCCCCCTATCAAAGGTTTGGGAAAGTTGATACACATCGCGGGATGGGGTATCCTGTTCTGCTCCCCTTTCTTCTTCACGGGGAGGGAGTCGCAAGTCACGTTCGAGGGCTATTTCCGGAGCATCATCGTGCCGCTTTCCTTCATGCTCGTCTTCTACTTGAATTACGGGTGGCTGGTGAGGCGGTATTTGTTTAACCGCCGGACAGGGCGTTTCCTGCTGATCAACCTATTGCTTATCGGGGGTATGATGCTGTTCGTGCATCTCTGCATGCGCTATTTCTATCCGCCGGAGATGCATCATCCGGCTCGTCCGCCCCGCCCGTTGAACGAGACGGTGGGGTTCTTTCTCGTCAACGCCGTTATCTACTCCTTGGTAGCCGGCCTTAGCGTGGCGATCAAGATGACGGACGGATGGTACCGGGTGGCGGCTATCCAGCGGGAACTGGAGAAGGAGCGTGCCGAGGCGGAATTGCAGAACTTAAAGAGCCAGCTTAACCCGCATTTCCTGTTTAATACGTTGAATAATATCTATAGCTTGATAGCGTTCAGCCCGGAGAAGGCGCAGGAGGCGGTGCACGATTTGAGCCGCTTGCTTCGCTATGTCTTGTATGAGAGTAGCCAGCCTTTTGTCTCTTTGGAGAAGGATTTCGACTTCCTTCGTAATTATGTGGAGCTGATGCGTATACGCCTGCCCAAACATGTGGAGCTGAAAACGAATATCGTCGCTTCTTCCCCGGGAACCTTGATCGCCCCCCTGTTGTTTATCTCCTTGGTTGAGAATGCGTTTAAGCATGGGGTGAGCAATAATAAGCCGTCTTTCATCCATTTGGATATCCATCAGGAGGGGGCGGAGGTCGTTTGTACTATTGTGAATAGCTATTTCCCGAAAAGCCCGGATCAAGATAAAAGTGGTTCCGGTATCGGGCTGGTGAATCTGGAGAAACGCTTGGGGCTGCTCTATCCGGGGCATTTCTCGTTCCAATGCGGTCGGGAGGGGGATAACTATTCTTCTTATCTATCAATTACTATAAACGAGACTGAGATATGAGATTGACTTGCGCTATTATTGACGATGAACCTTTAGCGGTTAGCTTGCTGGAAAGCTACGTCTTGAAAACTCCGTTTCTGGATTTGCAGGGGACTTATAATAGTGCCTTGGACGCTCTTTCCGACTTACGAGATCGGCCGGTGGATCTGCTTTTTCTGGATATCCAGATGCCGGAGTTGAGCGGATTGGAGTTCTCCCGTATCTTGAACGCCGATACCCGTGTCATTTTTACGACGGCTTTCGATCAATATGCCGTGGATAGTTACCGGGTAAACGCGCTGGATTATTTGTTGAAGCCAATTAGTTATCCGGACTTCCTTGCCTCGGCGAATAAGGCGTTGCGATGGTATGAGTTGCTCCGTAAGCCGGTGTCTTCGGAAGAGAAGGAAGGATCCGCGCCAATCGCGGAGAAGGGCGGGATGGAGAGTATTTTCGTCAAGAGTGAGTATAAGCTGTTGCAAATAGAGCTGCGCAAGATATTATATATTGAAGGATTAAAGGATTACGTGAAGATATTCGTGGAGGATGAGCCCCGTCCGGTCCTTTCGTTGATGAGCATGAAGAGTTTGGAGGATATGTTACCTTCGGATCGCTTTGTGCGTGTTCATCGCTCTTTTATCGTCCAGCCGGAGAAGATCAAGGTGATCGAGCGGAATCGGATTGTCTTTGGAAAGGAGTATATCCCGATCTCCGACAATTATAAACAGCATTTCCTAGAGATGATAGAGCGTAGATCGATCCTGCCGAAATAACCGCTGGTTAGTTGAACAACTGGAGCAATAATTTCTCTATCGCTACGGTCATAGGACGTCCGTCGCAGGAATAGTTGTTTACGAATAGGGCGATGGCGTATTGCTTATCGCCTTTGTTTATATATCCCGCATATCCTTTTACCCGGCTCATGCTTCCGCTTTTAAGATGAGCTTTTCCTTGGAGGGATGAGCCTTTTAAGAAGTTCCTCACCGAGCCTTCTACCCCCGCTACGGGCAATGATTCGTAGAAGGCTGTGTGTTGTTGTGAACAGGTTTTCATATAAATCAATAAATCAGCCACAAAAGCTGTTGATAACTTGTTGGTAACCGCAAGACCGCTACCGTCGTACATCCAGACGCACGAGAGGTCGAGTCCTTTCCCTTGCCAATAGTCCCGAAGCACCTGGATACCCCGGTTAAAAGAAGATATGACCTCTCCCTTACGGGGCGTATATCGTAGGCCGATCGTCTTGATCAAGGCATCGGCGAATAAATTATGGCTGACATGATTGGTCACTTCCACGATTTCCCGAAGCGTAGGGGAGTAAGTGGTAACAATCTCGGTCCGTTTCCCGGGTTGCCACCTACCGGCTTCCCGCAAGATACGGAAACAAGACGGTGATTCGCCGACCGTGATCCCTTCATGTTCCAATTGCCTAGTGAGATAATCCGCTAGGAAAAGAGCCGGGTCGGGAATATCCCCTTTGAGCGGATACCATTCCCGGTTAGCGGGGACAATGCCATATAAATAACGATCCGTGGCGAATGGCGCCCCTACGATAAAAGAACTATCCGAAGATACTTGTTGGGCCGTTAAGTAATTATGGAAATGGATGCCGGATAATTCCGGTTCGGTTCCTTTCAACTTCGGGCGGGTTCCGGGAGCTTCGGTTTGCAACCCTAATTTATAAAGATTGTCGAATACGCAAATCCCATAGCTTCCGGCACCATAATAACTACCCATATCTTCGCCAACCCATTTAAGGGAAGTGCCTTCCGTGTCGAATATACTTTCATTAGCGATTACGGCTCCTTGTATTTTATGGATACCCACCTTTTTCAAGGCGGAGATCCATTCCTGTAGAAACCGCTTATGATCCGGGGCGAAATGCGCTGAGCCAAGGCTAGGATCTCCACTTCCCTTGATATATAAATTGCCTTTTAACAAGCCGTTCTCGATGGAGCCGTCGTATTCTAATGTCGTGGGAAAGCGATAATCCTCGCCCAGTATCTCCAATGCGGTAGCGGTCGTAACCGTTTTCATGACCGAGGCTGGGGTCAGCTGCCGGATTGTATCGTAAGCGAATACCGTCTCGCCACTGTTAACCTCTTTCACGATCAAGGAAAATGAAGCTCCTTCCATATAAGGCTTGCGCAGGAATTGCTTGATAGGTTGTGGAGTCTGTGCCCCCACTGAAAGGTATAAGCAAGAAATGAGGAAGAAAAAGGATATTTTACGTATCATGATGTTTATATATTCTACTTTATTCTATCTTTGTCGCAAGCAAAGATATGAAAATAATATGAATCCACTGTTTGACAAGCCTTTTACGTTTGACCGTGTAATACGCATAGTGTTCGGTATACTGGTCATCTCAGGAATTATTTATTTGATAGCCTTATTACGAAACGCTTTGTTACCTTTCCTGATCGCTTGGTTACTGGCTTATATGATGCAACCGTTCGTAAAGTTCTTCCAATATAAATTATGTTTTAAGAGCCGCATCTTATCGATTATGGCGGTATTGGTGACTTTAGGGCTATTGATAACGTTGCTGGTAGTCATGGTCATTCCTTCTATCGCGGCTGAGGCGGATAAAACGCTAGAACTGATCCGCACACATGATCCCGGTGAAGGTCATGTCCCTTTGATCCCGCATTCATGGATGGAATATCTGGAAAGTAATGTGAACTTCGCCCAGATCATGGAGTTATTGAGTAAGGAGAATTTGTTGAAAGCGGTGAAGCAGATTGCGCCCCAGTTATGGTCTATCTTATCGAACACTTTCTCAATCCTTTTCAGTATCACGATCGTGTTCGTGATCTTGCTTTACTTTATTTTCATCCTTTTGGATTATGAGAAGATCGCGAATGGTTGGATCGATTTGATACCGGAGCGTTACCGTCCGTTCCTGCAAGGTTTGGCTGAGGATGTGGAATACAGCATGAATCGTTATTTCCGCGGACAATCGTTGATCGCTCTTTCTGTAGGGGTTCTCCTCGCGATCGGCTTTAAGATCATTAATTTCCCGTTGGCGGTCACGCTGGGCCTGTTTATCGGCGTGCTGAACTTAATTCCCTATATGCAGGCGATCGGTATTATCCCGATGATTCTATTGAGCTTATTGCGTTCGGCCGAGACTGGCGAGAACTTCTGGTTGATCTTTGGTATGGCTATTTTAGTCTTGGGTATCGTACAATGTATACAGGATTTATATCTTACCCCTCGCATAATGGGTAAGGCTATGGGACTGAATCCCGCCATCATCTTACTCTCATTATCCATCTGGGGAACGATCCTAGGCTTTATAGGCTTAATAATAGCCCTCCCATTGACAACATTGTGCTTATCCTACTATAAACGCTTTATCTTGCACGAAGATAATGAGTTAGATCCCGGAAACCTTGCTCATCAACCTAAGCGAGAGAAAATAAATTCAGATTTAATCGCAAAAAAATAGCCATGCCTATTGCATATTAAAAAAATACTCCTACCTTTGCACCCGCATTACAGAAGTAACGCACAGGATGATTCGCTAGCTCAGCTGGTAGAGCACAACACTTTTAATGTTGGGGTCCTGGGTTCGAGCCCCAGGCGGATCACTGAAACAACAAGAAAAATCAAGCAAATCCCTGATAATCAGACATTATCAGGGATTTCTTTTTTCTGGCGGGTAGCAGAAAATAGCCGTTTCAAGCATATTATCGGTGGATAAATCGTGGGACTAAAATTTAGTCGAAAAAAGTCCCACGAATTTGCATCTTTCTCGCTGATTCATAGCATTTTGCATAGATTTACTTTGGAAGAGAATACATAGTTTTGTAACTTTAAAAACGATGTAAAAATGGCTCGAAAATCATTTTCTGTATTGTTCTTCATCAAGAAAGGCAAATTATTAAAGAACGGAGAAGCACCCGTGTGCATGAGAATCACCGTAAACGGCTGTATGGTAGATATTTCTATCAAAAGAAGCTGCCCTGTAAACCTATGGAATCAGGCAAAAGAGAATTCTAAAGGCAAAGACCGTATGTCGGTGGAACTGAACCACTACTTAGAAATTACACGCTCGCGCATACACCAAATTTATAGGGAACTAGAAACTTCCGACAAGGTTATCACTGTTGATCTTGTGAGAAAGTTGTTTTATGGTGTGGACGAAGATAACAAAACACTATTGCAGGTATTCAGGGAGCATAACGAACAAAGCCGTAAGCTGATCGGTAAAGACTTTGTAAGCAAGACCGTTCAACGGTATGAAACCACTACTCGATATTTAGAGGAATTCATTAAGAAAGAATATCAGCTATCAGATATTGCTTTGAACAACTTGGAAGCCAACTTCATTTCTAAGTTCGATGCTTTTTTGAAGATTGAAAAAGGTTGTGCGCAGAATTCAGCTATCACCCGATTGAAGAACTTGAAGAAGATTATTCGTATCGCTTTGGAAAACGATTGGATAAAAAAAGATCCATTCGCTTACTACCGCTTTAAACTGGAAGAAACTGATCCCGAATTTCTGACAATGGACGAAATTAAAATTATTCTCGCCAAAGAGTTCACGATTAAGCGAGTAGAACAGGTACGAGACGTTTTTGTCTTTTGCATTTTTACTGGTTTGGCGTTCAGCGATGTGAAAGACTTATCGCCTGAACACTTGGTAAAAGACAATAAAGGAGAACTTTGGATAAGAAAGAACCGCCAAAAGACAAAAATCATGTGCAACATTCCTGTGCTACCTGTGGCAGCTTCTATACTTGAAAAGTATAAAAATGTGGCAGAATGTACCGGAAAACTATTGCCAGTATTGAGCAATCAGCGCATGAACAGCTACCTGAAAGAGATTGCCGATGTATGCGGGGTACAGAAAAATCTGTGCACACATTCAGCAAGACATTCAAATCTTCTTTTCTAATTGAAACACAAACAATTAGAATTTCTATTCTCCTAAATGGGAACGATTTAGAAACGAGCGAACTACATCTATTCGCCATATTTTGCATTAAATCAAAAGAACACCTTACTGCTTTACAAAGATAGTGTTTTTTTATTTATCTGCTATTTTTTCCTACCACAATTTCAATAGTTAACTCATATGAACCTTATGGATAGCTTTTTTATCTCTTCCAAATTATTGTAACAGATAGAGGTTACTGCTTCCAGATATTCATTGGTGGAGGTTCTGAAGTATCACGAAGTATTTCTGAAATTGGAATTAATGAAAGTGAACCCGATGAAATATGAAGATTTCTATAAAAATATATAAGCATATTTGGCTGTTTAAGAGAAATATCCTACTTTTACAGCACTAAAAACGGAGAACATAGTTTTGTAATCCTCATCGGAGGGCAGAGTTATAGAATACCGGATAAGATGACTGGGTAAAACCAATCAACTTATCCGGAATTTTTCGTTAAGTCGAATATTAAAAATATAAAAATATGGAAAGAGATGTTATTGATTTGGGAAGCGTAAACGTGTTTAAGTTATTTAGCAAGTAGTTTATTACCACGTTTTTAGGAATGCTCTGTATGTCGGCGATAACAGCTATCAATGGTATTTTCGTAGGGCATGGTGTAGGGAGTGATGGTGTAGCCGCCATCAACATATGTATTCCCTTGCTGATGCTACACATAGACGTAGCACTGATGTAGTGTGCAGAGTGTTCCGTCGTTGCTTTCATTCACCTGTCCTGGGACAAACAGAAAATCGTACGGATAAACGTGACACAGACTCTCGTTTTCGCCATGTTAATGACGTTAGTTTCGGTGGGGTTATTCGTGGATTTGGCGGCACCTGCGGCACAAATCGCCGTTGCCGGATTCTCCCTCTTTTCCACAGCGTTTGTTTTCTTCGTGTTGAATCTGACGGCCGTAGGTTACTCTCAAGGCATGGAACGCACACGTCCGGCCACGCTGTTCGCTTTGCTGTGGGCGCAGTCTTTCTTGTAGCGAGTTTTCTGTTGCTGATTGAGATATTATTGGGAAGCAATGGTATTGGGTTGCCCTTGGTACTTTCTGAGGCTATAACTACAGTATGTATCATCGTGTTTTACCTCTATCAAAGAAAGCGGAGCATGATAAAAAAGTGATAATCCGATTTATTCCTCCTCTTATTGTTCTCGAAATTCAGTAGGTGTCATGCCCGTATGCCTACGAAAATAACGTCCCATGTACGATGTGCTGTCAAAATGGAAGCGGTCTGCAATCTCTTTAGCTGACAGATCGGTCGAAACGAGCAGACGCTTCATCTCCATGACGATTTGTCTGTCTATAAGCTCCTTTGGCGATATGCCCAGTGTCTTGAATGTGATTTTCGAGAGATAGTACGGGGTGATGCACAATTTGTCCGCATAAAATTTAACATCATGCTGTGAATAGCAGTTCTCCACTAACAATCTGCAAAAACGGTTGAACTGCTGCCTTACCGTACTGATTGGTTTTATATTCTTTGCAGGTATATTGTGCATCGTCAGCGTTTCTATCACCGTGAATAGATTCTGAATCTGATTCCGCATTGTCATACGTGCCGTTTTTCCGACGAGCATGTGCATACAATAATCATTGTGCTGATGCCATGAATGCAACACTTCATATTGTTCTGTAGATGTTTGGAAAATAGGATCGTCATATACCCTGTCGAAAAAAGCGGATGATAATGAAAACGTCGTCTCATCGAACAGCTCGGGCGACATATCGAGACTTAGCACACGAAACTTTTTGCTGACTGCATGAACAACAAATAGGGTATCGGGAAATACGAGCACAATGTTACCACGTCGTAACGGTCAGCGTTTGAAATTTGCCGAAACAATAGCATACCCCTCTTCACACAAAAATATAGTTCCTCCTGACGGACGAATCGCAGAACCGATAAATTTCCTCAAATCCGTCGATTCAATCGTATAATCTCTGTCTTGCTTTTGCATTACCGTTTCTATTTTTTCTGCAAATGTAGGATAAATCCGGTATTATCACTACAATAGTTTTCAAAAGTATCCTTATTGTTTGCTTTTGTGTTCCGGCTATGCAGTTAAATCGTCCTAATTTTGCAGCCGAAAAAAATAAGCAGTAAAATAATGGGCAAATTACAAAATCTCGATAGAGATAAAATGGATTTTGAAAAGGGGAAAATCGGGCCACTGTTCAGAGCCTTGTTTTTTCCGACATTGACAGCTATGATTTTCAACTCGGTTCTTGCTGTCATAGATGGAATCTTTGTAGGTCATGGAGTCGGGCCGATCGGACTGGCGGCAGTCAATATAATAGCACCGATGTTTATGATATGCACCGGTATAGGATTGATGTTCGGTATCGGAGCATCTGTTATTGCGAGCATACGATTATCGGAAAATAATGACAAGGCAGCCAAGATAATTATAACACAATCATTTATCGTCGGTACTTTAGTTATACTTCTGATTTCCGTTACATCATTGCTGTATCCCAGTCTGGTCGCCGGATTTTTCGGAGCCACCGATGAACTTATGCCCGGAGCCACAGCATATTTGAGAAATATGATACCCGGTACACCGTTTTTGTTGTTCCAGTGTATCGGTATGATGCTGATACGTCTTGACGGTTCTCCGAAATTTGCAATGTGGTGTGAGGTAGTGCCGGCATTGATAAATATTGTGCTGGACTACATAATGGTTTTCCCGCTCGGAATGGGTGTCGCCGGAGCAGCTCTTGCAACAACAATCAGTTGTGTAACCGGTGGTGTCATGGTCATTGCTTATTTTATATGGCTTTCTGACCGATTGAAGTTTTACCGCCTTAAGACTTCGCTCACAAGCGTTGTCTTGACTATCAGAAATACATTGTACATGATTAAGATAGGCTTTGCGACTTTCTTGTCTGAATGTGCCATGAGTGTGATGATGATTACGGGAAACTTCGTGTTTCTGGAACGTTTGGGCGAAAATGGAGTAGCAGCATTTTCCATTGCCTGCTATCTTTTCCCTGTCGTATTCTCTATCAGCAACGCAGTGGCACAGTCGGCGCAACCTATTATCAGCTATAATTATGGCGCACACCATGACGAAAGAATCATAAAGGCATTGAAAGTCGCCCTTATAACCGCCATATCCTGCGGGCTAATTGTAACAGCCGTATTGTGCTTCGGAGACGAATTTATTGTAGGAGCTTTCATCTCATCTAAAGAACCGGCATTCGCTCTTGCATGCCACGGTCTCCCATTGTTTGCCATTTGTGCGGTGTTTTTTGCTGTAAATATTACTTTCATAGGCTATTATCAAAGTATAGAAGCAGCCGGAAAATCGACATTGTACACTTTGTTGAGAGGAATCGTTTTCCTTGTGCCGTCATTCCTGACACTTCCCACTTTGTTGGGTGACGATGGAGCATGGCTTGCAATCCCGGTGGCAGAGATACTTACGTTCATGGTGATTGAGTCGGTATTTATTCATAAGCATTATAATAAAAAAGATCTATAAGAATATGAAGAAGTGCAATTTATCTAGCATTACACTTTTGCTGGGATTAGGGGCTTTTATGCTTCTATCGGGCTGTTCAAGCGAGACATCGCAACAGCCTCAGACGGAGTACGAATCCATGACAATCGCATTGTCAGATGTCGAAACTGTGGAAAAATTTCCGGCAACAATCAGAGGCCGTCAGGATGTGAATATCTTTCCGCAGGTTTCCGGAACGATTCAGCGTGTTTGCGTTAAGGAAGGAGAAAAAGTACGAAAGGGACAATCACTCTTTATCATTGACCGTGTACCATATGAAGCGGCACTGCGCACAGCAGTGGCCAATGTTCATGCCGCCGAAGCACAGGTCGAAACGGCGAGAATCACTTTCGAAAGTAAACAGGAGTTATTCCGGCAGAATGTTATATCGGAGTTTGACCTTTCTACTGCCCGTAACGCACTGGCCGTTGCCAAAGCCTCGCTGGAACAGGCTCAGGCAGAGGAAACCAATGCCCGCAACAGCCTCTCCTATACGGAGGTGAAAAGCCCTGCTGACGGCGTGGTCGGTACGATTCCTTATCGGGTGGGCGCATTGGTCGGCCCGACATTGACACAGCCTCTCACTACCGTTGCAGACAATTCAGAGATGTACGTCTATTTTTCGATGTCCGAAAACCGGTTGCAGGAATTGGTCATGCGTTACGGTTCACTCGATCGGACAATCAACAACATGCCCGTAGTACGTTTGCAAATGAACAACGGAACTCTCTATACCAAATACGGACATATCGAGAGCATCAGCGGTGTGCTGAATCCCGAAACGGGAAGCGGGTCACTGCGTGCTGTATTTCCAAACCCGAACCGCATACTGTTCAGCGGCGGCACAGGGAATGTGGTAATCCCGCAACATTTGGAGAATGCAATTGCTATCCCGCAGGAAGCGACCTATGAATTACAAGACAAAATTTTTGTCTATCGTATCATTGACGGCAAAGCTGTCGCCACACGTATCGAGGTCAATCCGATTCACGACGGAGTGAACTACACTGTAACGAAAGGACTTACCGTAGGTGACCGGATTGTCACAACGGGCGTTGGATTACTCAATGACGGGGACGAAATCAAGGTGAACGATAACGCAGGAGGTAACGTATGAATCTGAGATTTTTTATAGACCGTCCGATCTTCTCAATCGTCATTTCGATTACAATCGTATTGTTGGGCGTTATCGCCCTGACAACTCTTTCAGTCGAACAATATCCCGACATTGCGCCACCGACAGTACAGGTAACGACCTCCTATCCTGGAGCCAATGCCGAGACGGTGCAGAAGGCCGTCATCGTGCCGCTTGAAGAGGCAATCAACGGTGTAGAGAATATGTCATACATCCACTCCGAAGCCTCCAATACGGGCGATGTGACGGTGAACGTATATTTCCGTCAGGGGGTCAATGCCGATATGGCCGCCGTAAACGTGCAGAACCGCGTGTCTAAAGCGCAGGGACTGCTTCCTGCCGAGGTGACGAAGATCGGCGTACAGACCCTCAAACAGCAGAAGTCGTTGCTGAAAGTGGTAGCTCTGTACAGCCCCGACGACAGCTACGATATGCAGTTCATCAACAACTACATGAAGATCAACGTCGAGCCGCGCATGAAACGTATAGCGGGGGTCGGTGAGTTTAATGTGCTGGCATCGAACTACTCGATGCGCATCTGGCTCAAGCCAGACATCATGGCACAGTATAAACTGATTCCCTCTGACGTGACTGCCGCCCTTGAAAAGCAGAATCTCGAATCGGCGACTGGTGCATTTGGCGAAAACCACGAAAACGCTTACCAATATACAATTAAATGGAGCGGTCGCCTTTCGACACCCGAACAATTTGAGCAGATCGTCATCCGCTCACTGCCTAATGGAGATATTCTGCGTCTGAAAGACATCGCCCGTGTGGAGATGGGTGACGAGGCGTACACTTACCGTGCCCTTACCGACGGTCACGCCGGATGTATCGGCGAAGCATACCAAAGTGCCGGATCGAACGCTACGGAGGTGGTGGAGAATATCGACGCACTCATAGCAGAACTGACAGAAGACCTGCCCGACGGACTGGCGTTCGCCAATCTGCTGAGCGTGAACCGTTTCCTCTATGCTTCGATGGAAAACGTGTTGTGGACGCTTATCGAGGCGATTCTACTGGTCGTGTTGGTGGTTTACGTATTCTTGCAGGACATCCGTTCGACACTCATTCCGACCATCGCCATCATCGTCTCGCTGGTTGGCACGTTCGCTGTCATGTCGCTGTTAGGGTTCTCGATTAATTTGCTGACGCTCTTTGCCCTCGTGCTGGCAATCGGTACGGTGGTCGATAATGCCATCGTGGTGGTCGAGGCGGTACAGGCGCGTTTCGATGTGGGGTACAAATCGTCGTATATGGCAACGAACGATGCCATGCAGGGTATTACAGGTGCGATCATCACCTCTACGCTTGTTTTTATGGCCGTGTTTATTCCCGTTTCGATGATGGGAGGTACATCCGGTGTCTTCTACACACAGTTCGGTATCACGATGGCTGTCGCCGTCGGGCTTTCGGCGGTCAATGCCTTGACGCTTTCACCTGCCTTGTGCGCTCTGATGCTGCAACCTTACGTCGATGAGGAAGGTAATGTACGGGAGAATTTTGCCGCCCGTTTCCGCAAGGCGTTCAATGCCGCCTTCTCGGTGATGGTGAAGCGTTATGTACATGGTGTTATCTGGTTTGTACGCCACCGTTTTGTGGCATGGGGGACACTGGTTGCCGCTGTTATGCTCCTTGTCCTTTTTATGAGAAACACACAGACTGGTCTCGTTCCGGACGAGGATACGGGATCGGTCATGGTGAGCATTACCACCAAGCCTGGCACATCGCTTTACACAACGACTAAAGTGCTGTCACAAATCGAGAAGGAGATTCAACAAATGCCGCAAGTAGAACACTATGCCACTGTGAGCGGTTATTCGTTCAGCGGTTCGGGCGCAAGTGCGGGCATGATTATCCTTTCGCTCCGCGACTGGTCGGAACGCTCCGGAAAGGGCGACGACGTACAGTCGGTCATCGACCGCATCAACGCACTGTCGGCCAAGATTCCCGATGCGCAGATCTTCGCCGCTGCACCGCCTATGATTACTGGCTACGGTATGGTGAACGGCTTCGAACTGCATGTACAGGACAAGGCGGGCAAACCCGTCACCGAACTGGACGAGGCGACGCGCGGATTCATTGCGGCACTCTCCGAACGTCCTGAAATCGGTGCGGCTTATTCGTCTTTCTCATCGGGCTATCCTCAATACACGCTCGACATAGATGCCGCCAAATGTGAACGGTCGGGCATTTCACCATCGGACGTGCTGGCGACCATCTCGGGCTATTACGGCGGACAATATGTCTCGAACTTCAACCGCTTCTCGAAACTCTACCGCGTGATGATTCAGGCCGACCCGGAATACCGTGTAACGCCCGAGTCTTTGAACCACATCTATGTCCGCACATCCGGAGGCGGGATGGCTCCTGTCGGGCAGTTCGCACGGCTGACCAAGACTTATGGCCCGCAATCGCTCAACCGTTTCAACCTATACGGTTCGATTGCCGTGAACGGTGCGGCTGCCGATGGCTACTCGTCAGGAGATGCAATCCATGCCATCGGTGAAACTGCGCAGGCGGCTCTGCCAAAGGGGTACAGTTACGAGTTTGGCGGCATCACGCGCGAGGAAAGCACTTCGACGAGTAATACAGTAATGATTTTTGCCATCTGCTTCGTGCTGGTCTATCTGATTCTGAGTGCACTGTACGAGAGTTTTCTCATCCCGCTGGCTGTCGTGTTGTCGTTGCCCTTCGGGCTGTTCGGTTCGTTCCTTTTCGCGCAGCTGATGGGTTTGGAAAATAACATCTATATGCAGACGGGGATCATTATGCTGATTGGTTTGTTGGCAAAAACGGCCATTCTCATTACAGAATACGCAGTCAAACGCCGCAAAGCGGGAATGTCACTGATTCAGGCTGCTGTCGGTGCGGCAAAAGTGCGTCTACGCCCGATTTTGATGACCGCCCTGACGATGATTTTCGGCTTGTTGCCGTTGATGGTATCGACAGGAGTCGGAGCCAACGGCAACCGCACACTCGGTTCGGGTGCTGTCGGTGGTATGCTCGTAGGAACACTTGCCCTGCTCTTTATCGTACCCGTGTTGTTCGTTGCTTTCCAGAGGTTGCAGGAAAAGCTACGTCCGATGCAGTTCGAGCGGGCTAATGAATGGTCGATACAAGCTGAAATAGAGGATTTGAAAAATAGAAAAAAGGAGGAATGATGAAGAGGACAAGCATAATAATAATGACTGCATCGCTGTTTACTGCGTGCGGCATTTATAAACCATACACGCACCCTGAAATACGAACCGATAATCTGTACGGGGCAGAGTATTCGACTACCGATACCACATCGGTTGCAGACATCGGGTGGTATGAGTTGTTCTCCGACGAGCGGTTGCAGCGTCTGATTGATACGGCATTGGTGCATAACACCGATTTGCAGGTTGCACAACTTCGCATCACTGAGGCTGAAGCCACGCTGAAAGCTGCGCGGCTGGCTTATTTGCCGTCGTTCAACTTAGCACCGTCGGGAGGCGTGAGCAGCTTTGATGGTGCGAAAGTCGCGTGGACATACAGTGTTCCCGTTACGGCAAGTTGGGAGGTCGATATTTTCAATCGTCTGACAAATGCAAAACGGCGTTCGCGAGCAGCCCTGTTGCAAAGTGAAGCATACCGTGATGCTGTGCAGACGCAGCTGATAGCCAATGTCGCAAACTATTACTATCAGTTGCTGAGTCTCGATGCACAAATGACAGTTACGGAGCAGGCTGTCGAACGCTATCGGGAGCAGGTACGGGTAACTCAGGCATTAAAAATGGCCGGGAACGTGAATGAAGCCGCCGTTGCCCAGACCGAAGCAACGCTATATGCAGCCGAAACGACACTGCACGATTTGCAGTATTCAATCAGGCAGACTGAAAATTCGCTGACACTTCTTTTGGGCGATGTTCCGCATACGATCGAACGTGGCACATTGGATGCACAATCCGTTCCGACGGAACTGTTCATCGGCGTTCCGCTGCAACTCTTGTCCCGCCGTCCCGACATCCGCCAAAGCGAACAGGCACTCGTTCAGGTATTTTATGCAACAGCCGAAGCCCGCGCCGCGCTCTATCCATCGTTGACGTTGAGCGGGTCGGCAGGCTGGACGAACAGTGCCGGAGCCATTGTTGCCAATCCTGGAAAATTATTGCTCTCGGCGGCAGGATCACTCCTGCAACCAATCTTCAATGCGGGACAGAACCGTGCCCGTGTGAAAATAGCAAAGGCACAGCAGGAGGAAGCACGCCTTGCATTTCAACAAGCCCTGCTCAACGCCGGTGCGGAAGTGAACAATGCATTGACGCAAGTACAAACCGCACGTGCCAAAACGGACACCCGCAGCGAACAACTCCAATCGCTCGAACGGGCGGTAGAGAGTACGCAACTCCTGATGTGGCACGGTTCGACGACTTATCTTGAAGTACTGACAACACAACAGACTTTGCTTTCAGCCCAGCTCTCAGCCATTGCAGACCGTCTCTCCGAATTGCAGGGTGTCGTATCACTTTACCATGCACTCGGAGGAGGATATTGATAATGAGTGTTTTCTAAAGCACTATTATTTATTGTTCTTACGACCAAACTAAAATTCATAACGGGTTAAACATTTCCCGTTATGAATTTTGATGTATCACGATTCTTTAATGTGAATATTTCCAAAACAAAGTATTTGAGTGGTAAAAATCATGTAAAAGAGAATGAAGTTATTATTACAGCACAAGATAGTTGCAGGATATTTATTATTGATGGCGGTCATCGGTTGTATGGTCGCCATTGTTTTACACGAACGTAAACGTGTTACGGAGATAGAACACGAGTCAGTAACCATATTCCAGACACAAAGCAATATCAGCACAACCCATCGTTATATTACCGTGCTTGCAACCCTTGGGGAGTCTGTTATGATGTGGAACGATGAAGATTTTAAAATATATCATACACGTCGCCTGAAAGCGGATTCATTATTGCAAATCCTGCGTGAACAATGCAAGGAATTTGTTCGACCGGATCAAGTGGATTCCCTCCGTTCCCTGCTGCTTAACAAAGAGGAACACCTGTTTCGGATGAACGGGATATTTTGGGAACAGAAGCGTATTGACAGTCTGTTGGTCAACCAGTACTCTCTCGTTACATCCCAAGCAAGTGAACCCCGTATCATCACCCGCAAAAAGAAAGGGATAGCCGGATTTTTCGGAGGCAAGGAGACCGTACACTTGCCACCTGTCACGACAAATGTGAAAGCACGGAGCAACGAACTTATCTCCTTGCAGGAAGAACGTAGAAGGAATTTAGAAACCTACACAGACAGTTTGCGATTACACAACCGTGAACTTAACCGAAAGCTGCGCACGTTAATCACCAGTTTGGATGAACAGGCATTGCTTGCCCTCCAAACTAAAGAAGTACGTTTGAAGGATTCATACGAACAATCCACGCTTGTCATAACAGCCTTGATAATCTTTTCCATATTCTTGTTGATAGTCTCGTACTTGATTATACAACGGGATATACGAGAAAAGGTAAGAAACAAGAAACGCTTGGAAGAAACGATAGACCAGAATACCGTATTGTTGGAAATGCGGAAAAACATTATCCTGACCATCTCCCATGACATCCGTGCCCCGCTGAACATCATCTGTGGAAACGCCGAGTTGGCAATGGAAACACGGGAGAAAAAACAGCGCAACATTTATTTGAATAATATTGAAATCGTATGTCGGCATGTGGTGCACTTGCTCAATAACCTGTTGGATGTATTCCGTTTGAACGAGGCTAAAGAGAAACGTAACGATCTCCCGTTCAACCTTCATGAATTGCTGGTACGTATCGCTTCGGGGTTCTCGCATATGGTAAACAACAAAGGGATTCTGTTTGACAGCAATTTTAAAGATACGGAGGTCTGGCTTTATGGCGATGCAGACCGCATAGAGCAAATTATAGACAACCTTCTTACCAATGCCGTCAAATTTACCGAATCCGGTACAATCAGTTTTCATGTTCGTTATTACAATGGAAATCTGATTTTGGAAGTAAAAGATACCGGCATTGGCATGACAGAAGAAACTCTTTCACGTATTTTTCATCCGTTTGAGCGTAAGCCCTCTGCCGCCAATGCCGATGGTTATGGCTTGGGATTGCCCATCACGCAAGGACTTGTAAACCTGCTTGGCGGAACTATCGAGGTGACAAGCTTCATTGACCGGGGAAGCACGTTTCGTGTAACTCTTCCGCTACCGGAGACGGACGAACCGGTGGAGAGTGAGAACCGGATATCGCTTCTTTCAGAACACTTGCCACACAATGTGCTTGTCATAGATGATGATGTTATGTTGAGGGATGTAATCAAGGAAATGCTGGAACGCAACGGTGTTACCTGCACGGTATGTTCCTCTGCCAAAGAAGTTGTCAAGGCTATACGCAGCACGGATTACGACCTACTTCTTTCTGATATCCAGATGCCCGGAACCAACGGTTTCAACCTGCTAACCTTGCTGCGCAGTTCGAACATTGGAAATTCACGCACGATACCTGTTGTAGCCATGACCGCACGTGGAGACAAAGATAAGAACGTTTTTATTGATACCGGATTTACAGCCTGTATCTACAAGCCGTTCTCATCTTCCGAACTGCTCAGCCTGCTTTCAACCATAAAAAGTAGTCTTCTTGATAATAATCAAGGGATAGATTTCAGTGCAATGCTGTCAGATGTAAGCGATAAGAGAAAACTGCTATGTTCCTTTATCGAACAGTCGAAACGGGATGTTGGGGAATTCGCTTCGGCTAAGGATGGTTGTAATAGGGAAAAACTACGTGAGACTGCCCATCGTATGCAGCCGATGTGGGAACTGTTACAGATGGGTGACATACTGCTTGATTATCGAGCCTTGCTGAAAGACAACACAGTAGATGATGATGTTATACTGAAACATACAAAGCAAATAATAGAACGTACCGCCATGTTGATAGCGGAAGCGGAAAACAAAATAAAAAGACTGACGGATGAAACGGAAAATACTGATAGTTGAGGACAATATAGGCTTGTCGCAGATGCAGAAGGACTGGTTTGCGCAGGCGGGTTATGATGCGGTGACGGCCATGAACGAGCCGATAGCCCGTTCGCTGATACAAAAGACTACATTCGACTTGATACTTTCAGATGTGCGTCTGCCGGAAGGGGATGGTATCTCCTTGCTTGAATGGATCCGCAAGGAAAAGAAGGATATCCCCTTCATCATCACGACCGAATATGTATCGGTCCCGGATGTGGTACGTACCATCAAATTGGGTGCGATAGACTACCTGCCCAAACCGGTACATCGGGAAAATCTGCTGGAGCTGGCAGAGGATGTGTTCCAACCTATGGTCACGGTGCGGAAACAGGAAAAGGTACTGTTTCATCGGACAAGTCCGAAGATTCTGCGGGTGGAGAAATATGCCAGACTGGTAGCCCCGTCGGAAATGTCTGTAATGATACTCGGAGCCAACGGAACAGGCAAGGAATCGGTGGCACAAAGTATCCATCAGAGCAGTGAACGGTGGAACAAACCTTTTGTGGCGGTGAATTGTGGGGTATTGCCTCGTGATTTGGCCGCCTCGCTTCTCTTCGGACATGAGAAAGGAGCGTTTACCGGTGCCGATACTACCAAAGCTGGTTACTTCGATATGGCGAAAGGCGGAACTTTATTCTTGGATGAGATTGGGACAATGTCTTATGATATTCAGTCCATGCTCCTTCGTGTGTTGCAGGAAAGTACCTATACCCCGATTGGCAGCAGCAAGGAAAGGGTGGCAGATGTGCGAATTATCGCTGCTACAAACGAAGATTTGCAGCAGGCTATCAAGGACGGTCGGTTCAGGGAAGACCTCTACCACCGTTTGAACGAGTTTGAAATCCGCCAACCGTCATTGGCCGAATGTGCGGAAGACATCATTCCTTTAGCCGAATTCTTCCGTGAGCGCTATTCAAGGGAGTTGAAACGGGAAACAAGCGGTTTTTCCGATGATGCTAGGCGCAGGATGCTTGCCTACCCGTGGCCGGGTAATGTGCGTGAACTGCAAAACCGGGTGAAACACTCCGTGCTTGTTTCTGAGACACCGGTATTGGAAATGGACGGATTGGACATCGGTATCCATCCACATGATAATATTCCGGCTTCTATGCCTGTTATCCGCCCGTTGAAAGATGAATCACTGGAGAAAATGAATATCATCAATGCCCTTAAAGCCTGTAACGGGCATAGAGAACAGGCGGCTGTGATGCTGAAAATCAATCCGGCAACGCTGTACAGGAAGATGAAAAAATACGGGTTACGGTAGATTGGAAACACGAATAAAGCTCATTTTCTTTTTCAATAGTGGTCATTTTTTGAGAGCTGGTCTGTATATTACGGCGGTCATTTTTCCAGTTTTTGTTCCTGTTTTTCCGCTTTCAGGCGCAACGACTTCGGAGTGGAGCCCCTCCCGAGCCTTCAGGCGAGCGGCAAGTTGTTTTGGGGTGCCCGAAATAATTTCGGGTGCCCCAAAAAACAAGAAGTGTAAAAGGAGAAAGAGAGAAAACAAGGGTAATTGATTGATAAATAGAAATGTATGTCTTTCAGTGTCTTATGGTGTCCGGTGGCGAAATAGCAGGAAAAAGCAGATTTAAGCAGACTTTCCGTTTCTAAACCGTTACCCATTCCGAAAGGCGAAAAGTACGGCAATCCAATGACGCTAAACGTCTGGATATAGCATTGTTTGTCTGCGGTTTACATTGTTCGGATAACTCACAAAGAAAGTAATTTTACGAACTAAAAATGTGAGCGTTATGAACAACGAACTGAAAGTATCTTTTTACCTAAAACGAGAAGGTAACACAGAAAGAACAGAAACAAATCCCGATGCCGTTTTTCCGATTGTCGGAAAAATCATCATCGGCAACACTATCGCACAATTCGGCTCAAAGCTAAAAATCGAAGAACAGCTTTGGAGTATAAAATCAGGTCGGGCAATCGGTAAAAGTCGTATTGCCGTTGAAATCAACAGAGAGATTAATAAAATTAATCTCTCCATACACACGCATTACAGGGACATTTTAAAGCGAACTGGAGAAGTAACCGCTATCGAAGTAAAGAACGCCTTTCAGGGAATTGCCACCGCACAAAAAACACTGCTTGTCCTGTTCGGTGAAATGATGGAAGATTTCAAAGGGAGAATAGGCATTGACAGGGCACAATCCACCTACAAACAGTATGAAGTCCTTTATAAACAGCTTAAACAATTTCTTCGGGAAGAATACCATGTAGAGGATATTCCCCTGACCGAGTTAGATTTACCATTCATCGAAGCATTGAATTTCTTTTTCCGGGTAAAACGCAGGATGAAGCCAAGAACAGTCAAGGCAAGAATAGTTCTGTTAAACAAGGTGATACATTTGGCGTTGCATCGGAGAATTATCACCCGTCCCCCTTTAGACGGTTTTGAATTGGAAAAGACGGAACTTAAAAACAAGTCTCTCACCAATGACGAACTGGACTTGCTTATGAAAACTCCCCTTAAATCAGGTACACAACGGTTTATCCGTGATATGTTTTTGTTTTCGACCTTTACCGGCTTGGCTTATGCAGACCTGCATAAACTTTCTTGGAAAGATATTATCACCGAAGATGACGGTAGTTTGTGGATTTCAGCCAACAGGCAAAAATCGCATACGGAATTTAATGTAAAGCTATTGAATATCCCTATCCAAATCATGGAGTATTACAAAGGGCTTGCCCCCGATGGTAAAGTATTTCCGTCTATGAGTTTAGGACAGGTGAATGTCGGTTTAAAGCGCATTGCAAGAAACTGTGGTATTAATCGGGTATTATCGTATCACATGGCAAGGTACACCTTCGCAAGCCAAATCTGCCTTTCACAAGGTGTTCCGATTGAGAGTGTCAGCCGGATGTTGGGGCACAAACATATTCAGACTACCCAACGTTACGCACGTCTTAACAATGAGAAAATAGGCAATGATATGCAGCAACTATCCGCACGTCTTGCCACTAAATTCAACTTTTAATAATCCAAACTAAAAATATTATGCAAAACAATAGAAGCACTTTCGCTATACTCTTTTACCTGAATACCAGTAAACGGAAAAAATCAGGTAATTGCCCTATCATGGGGCGTATCAGTGTGGATGGTAAAAGCTCGGCTTTCAGCACAGGTTTAGAATTATCTCCTGAGAAATGGGATGCCAAACAGGGAATAGCCATAGGGAAATCAAAAGAAGAAACAACCATCAATAAGCAGATAGAGAACTATCGGGTTGAACTTATCCGACATTATAAAACCTTACTGGAAAGCAAGAATTATATTACTGCTGAAATCCTGAAAAATGCTATCAAGGGAATAGGTATCAGGCAGAATAGTCTGATACAGGAGTTTGCAGCCTTAGTAGAAGAAAAACGGCAGTCTGTTGGCGTTTTGATAGTCCAAACTACCTACACGCATCTTAACCGTGCTTATAGACATTTGAAAAAGTTTGTACAATATAAATATGGGGTAACGGATATTCCGTTCACCCAAGTTGATTTTGATTTTATAGAATCGTATGTTTACTATCTGAAAATTAATCTACAATTTAACCCAAATTCAACCAACAATACCATAAAACCATTACGCAAAGTTGTAATGCGAGCCTTAAACAAAGGCTTGATGCATCAAGACCCGTTCTTTGGCTATCATCCGCAGCGGATAACTATTACCCGGAAATGGCTATCAATGGATGAGATAGAACGGTTGATGCAGACAGACATGAAACATGAGAGTGCCAATTTTATCCGTGATATGTTTATATTTTCGACGTTTACAGGTCTTGCTTATGTGGATTTAAAGAACTTACGGCATGATAATATTGTACGGCAAGAAGACGGTAAACAGTGGATTGTTTTAAATCGCCAAAAGACAGGAAGTGTTTCTCGTATTCCATTACTTGATATTCCGCTACGTCTTATCGAGAAATACCGGAATACGGCTTTTGCCGGTCTTGATGGAAAGGTATTCAGGTTACGCACACTGGAAAATACTGATATTCAGTTGAAAAAGATAGCTAAAGCCGCCAATATTGACAAACGGCTGACCTATCACATGGCAAGACATAGCTATGCGACCCTCTGCCTTTCAATGGGTGTTCCGATAGAAACGATTAGTCAGACATTGGGACATCAAAGTATTTCCACTACTCAAATCTATGCGGACATAACCCGTAGCAAAATTAATGAGGATATGACAAACCTTGCGGAACGGATTGAGGGTAAATATGAATTGACAAAGTAAGCATCTCACAACCAATATATTTTTCCCTTTTTTTCTCTGATAAACATTCCATATATGGAAAGAATAAATAAGGCAACACTTTTTGTAAATTTACTCTTTTTCGGGACGAAAAAGGAAGAAATTTACAAAAACCGCTTGCGGCTCGGTGTTGCCGTTTTATTCTTGGAATATATCTTTGTGTTCAGATAAAGAAAGGATTAATTAAGATTATTCCATTGAAAAATAAGATATTAGATAGATTACTGCTATTGCGTAATTCTCGCCATCTATGGAATAAAAGCCTAATTTTTTGGCAAATGTACTGCTTTTGATGTTGGCACACTCAATGCCGATATAATTGAAACCATATTTCCGGGCTACTCCGGTCAAAAACCTAAGAAAGTGTGTTCCATGTCCTATCCGCTCTTTACTGAAACCCAATCGGGCGATAATCAGGCAATCAGGTGGAAATCGGCTTTCTATCCTCCTGATACGCAAATACAAATCTATCCGGCTATTTCTTCGGGTGGCAATTATATTATCCACCGTCAGGCAAACGAGCGATTTACGATACTTGAAATGTTCCATTAAGTAGCGGTCTATATCGGCTCTTAATTCTTCGTATTCAATCATCTTCTTATTCCTTTCTTCTTTTTCTTCTTGCGTTTCTGTGCCTGTAATTCTTCCGCTAATGTTGCATCGTAATTATTGCCATCTCCCAATGAAAAGATAGATAACAGAGAATCGCTGTTTGCATTACTTCCTTGATTAAAAGAATGTTTCTCGTTTTGCTTACTATCAATATTGCAAGAAATCATGTTTTCTTTTTCACCGGATTGGAATACTTCTTTTTTATTTTCGCCAGTAAAATGTTGTTTTGTTTCTTTCAACTCCTGTTCCTGTAATTCAATCTGTTCGGAAACAGAACCGTTCTTCATCGTATTGGCATACTCAAAGGATTCTGATAATTGGCGGTTATAGCCGAACAGTCTATCAAACCCTTGTTCTGCCTGCTGGAACAGGTTCACACGGTCAAAACCACCTTTGATTACCCCGTTCTTGGTGTCCTTGTGGTTGGTTAGCGGAGATAGCTTCTTTTTATTAGCTTGGTCTTTCCGGCTGACAATCAAATGGCAGTGCATATTCAGTTCATTGTCGGAACGGCTACGGTCGAAATGTATCTTCCCGTAAAACTTTATATCCGCTTCGGATAGTCCTTTGTTGAAGTTCTTGGCGTATTCAGGAATAAAGACTTCCCGAATATACCGTTTCATGGCTTCGGCTTTCTCCTGCTCGGTGTTTCCCATTGCCCGAAGTTCGCTTTCCGATGGGCTGACATGGATAGCGAAAAACTTTGCATCCGTTTTCAGCAGTTGCCCGATATTAGTATCTATATCCTTAATAACCTTTGATTTGTAGATATTATCATCCGTCAGGTTGAAAAAGCCATCGGTATAGATTCCTTTCTCCATACGTTCCAAATCTTCATGTTCCATGTATGAAGTTAATTGGCGGCTACTTCCTGCATTGTTGTATGTTCCGTTTGATGATGGGGCAAAATCTATGTGCATGGCTCTATGTGTTTATCAGATTGATAATCTCTGCCTTTAGGTTCTCTTTCCGTTTACTATCCATCACACCACAAGCGGATAACTCCGAATAGAGTTGTATTAGATTTAGTAGCTTCTTATAATCTCGTTGGTGTATCTGATAGAGTGCGTTTAGTTGCTTCCCTTGCTGGTTGATTACGTCAGCGTGTTTGCTAAACTGTTCACTTACTTTTTGCAATACGGCTGTTTGTTTTCCCTGACTGTTTTCCAGCCAAGAAAGAATAAGAGTTTCTAATGTTTTGCCAATGGTATCAAACCGAACTGCAATAGAATTGGCGGCTCGTATCATGGGATTTAGTTGTTCTTCCTCGTAATGACGGATGAAGCGGATTATATCATCCTGCCGTTTGTTTATTTTCGCCAGTTCCGATTTTACTGATTCCGGTGCTTCCGATGGGTTGATACACGCTTTATCAATATAGACAAATGCTAACCTGACTATTTCCCCTTTTTTCAGCGAATAGCGTTTGCAGAGTTTATCTATTAGATTACCCGTATGACGGTCTATTCCGATGGTGGTAAGAGCGGATATATTATTGGTCTTATCCATGATTATAACTTTTTTATAAGGAATGTGAGATTTATTTAGTTGATTATTAGTGAAATACATTTCAGGCTTATAATCACTGTTATAAACGGTTACGAACGTAACCCATTAAAGCCGAAGGCTTTGCCCCGCAGGGCAAGAGGGAAGAACAGGACTTGTCCAGTTCCCTCTTGCTTCATTTAGCGAAATGAGCCGAGCCACAGGGTGAGGCAATTTCTGCTAAATGGGAAATGGCGGCACTTCATCAGTTGGTAACATTAGCCATCTTACTTTGCTTCGGTTTGCTTATCAAGTTGATTTTCCTTTCTGAACCGTTCATAGGTCTTGCTATCAGCATTTTCCTGAACAAATGCCCGAATGTCAGCCGAACGATAATAGGTCTTGTGACTTATCGTGAAGTAAGGGAGTTTGCCACTTGCCCGATAGCGTTGCAGGGTTCGGAAAGATACTTTCAATAGAAACGCCAAATCTTGGTTATCCAATATCTTGTCGTTGGGGTCTAATACGTTGTCGGTATTGATAAGAGATTTCAGGTCTTGCCCGATTTCGGTGAGCTTCTTCGATAGCCGTTCCATCCACTTGTCGAAGTTTTCATTGTCTATATACATTTTGCTTCATTTTTAAGTTTAACATTATTGTTTTCAACCGATTGATGAAGCAAAGGTCGGCAAATGGGTGTAAATAAGTTAGGGGAGTAGATATACTACACCCCTAAGAATAGTTGGTAAATAATTGATTTACAGATAGCCTTTCTTTTCACTTTCTTCGGAAATGGCTTTCCGAAGTATATCCAAAAACTCGGTGCGTTTGTTAGCTTTCCGGCAAATTACATTCTCATGCTTCTTATGAATATCCCCTAATTTGATATTAAAGAGATATTCAAAAGCTCGCCCGATTTCTGTAAGAGGTGATTTTGTTCCGTTGTGAGTTACAACTCTTTCAGATAAGAATACTCCGCTAACCAGTTCCATGATTTCTATAAGATAGGTTTCATCTGTAAGATGAAGCGGTGAGAGTGGAAATTTATCCTTTCGGTTTTGGAACTGAACCGGATATTTAATTCGCATATAAAGTATGCGGATTTCAGTATTTACAAGTCCTATCGCCTCATTAATTAGCAATAGCAAAGCATTTTTCCCCCTGCTCAAATTGTGAACGATACGATTTGAGCCTGTTTAGTCCAAAGGAGAAATAACGTAATAATATAGCATAATCTTGTTCATCTATGGCAACGTTTACCAAATGATTAGCAAGCTCTTGCAATGCAGCCGTAAAATCATTTACGACAAATTCTTTCTGTGAGTATTCCGACAATAGTCGGAAAAATCTCAAATCTGATAAGTCTTTCATAATTGATACATTTACAAATTCATAATATGGTGTTTTCGGAATACGCCTATATTGCCATATAAATCTTTAAGACTTATTTTTGTGCGCAAAGGTAGAGTTTGAAAACAACAAAAGCCTTGAAAAAATTCAAGACTTTACTGATAGCTCTAATATAATGAATTTTATGCTTTATTCATCGGGGTATATTTTAATCCATCTGTTTCCTGTTCTTCAGAAGTCTTTGAAAAGCCTAAACTTTCATAAAACTTCACAGCGTATGACGATGAATTGACAGTTATCTGCATTTGAGGTTGATTGGCATAGACAGAATCAAATAATTGTCTACCAATACCTCTGCGATGAAACTTGGAATGTATGAAAAACAATGAAATGTGAGAACCTTCGTTCTTAGTTCCAATAAAGCCAATAAGAGCACCATTATCAAATGCTCCGAATATACAAAGTTCATTCATTAGCTCATCATTATGAATAAAACTCTTGAATGTTTGTAGCCCATTTACATCAAAATCAGCACTTCCACACTCAATAAATACATTGAGTGCTAAATCGATTGCCTTTCCGTATTCGGAATTATTTAGTTGTCGAATATTCATGATTCATCTTATTATTAAAAACTAATATCACTCATTTAGACTCAAAACATATATCTGTTTCTCCGATTCATTACTAAAAGCCTCTTCTCCAAACCCTCCAAACTTATGAATAATATTAAATCCTGCCTGTTTCAGATATGAATCCAACTCTTGTGGGAAAAACAATCGCATATCAAGATTTTGGATTGAATGGAACTCGCCGTTTATAGAGTAGTGCCACTCAATACGGTTTATTTGGGTTGCACTCTCATAACGCATTGTCTGTTTTATCAAGACATTCCGACCGTCGTCCGTTTTATATTCAGCAATTACAGCTTGCCTCTTTTCGTTCTCGACAATATATTGAATGTTGGGATTAAAGCAATCAAATAGAAATAAGCCTCCGTCTTTAAGATGTTTTTTGACATTATCTAACGCCTTAAACAGATCTTCGTTTCTGTATAAATGGTGAATGGAATTAAACGGAATAAAGATAAGGTCGAATTGCTCTTGCAAGCCGAGCGTTCTAATATCTGCCTCGATAAAATCAATCCTTAACCCCGCTTCGGTAGCTTTCGCTTTTGCTTGTTCAAGCATTGACGGTGTATAATCTACGCCACAAATATTATATCCATCTTTTGCGATGGGAATCGTAAGCCTACCCGTGCCACAGCAGAGTTCAAGTATTCGAGCATTTTTGTTCATCGGCAACCATTTTTTATAGAATTGCAAATCAGATAGAAAGGTGTTCAATCCATCGTAAATATGTGCATCATAAATCAATTCGCCAACCTTGTAATCAGTAGTCATCTTAGAAATTTATATAGATAGTGAAGTATTGTGTTATGCTGCTCTCTTGTTCCTTTGTCATCCATATCACTGTGTTTGATTTCATCCAATTTTATAACCGTAATACAGTGCTTTTCCTGTTCTTCAATTGTAGGAATCACATCTTTGTCGGCATCATAATCAGAACCTCTTAGTGTATAGATTCTTGGCGTATCACATCTTGGCATAATCATACGGCGGTGATCTAAGGATATGACCTTTTTTGCTATTTGAGGATGTTTTGTTGCCAATAACATAGCCATATCCCCACCATTGGAATGACCTATAAGGGAAAGATTATTCCAATTAAGTTCTGGTTTTAATCTCATAAACTTCTCGATAACAAACATTATATTTTCTACACCTCGCTCCCAGTTTGATATTCTGGTTTTCATAAATTCACCAGCCATAGCCAGGGGAGCATCATCAGGCAATTCGTGTTGGATGCTTATAACGTAGTATCCTTTCTCGGCTAATGGTTTAGTCAAGCAAGAATATGTTAGATAAGAATCAGTTGCATTCTGTCCGTAACCGTGATTGAATATTACGACAGATGTTCTCTTATTTATATGTTTGGGTTCATATACAGCAACAGGAACTATACGTTCTCTTTGAGAATCATATAGTCTTACAGTGAACTCAGTTTGCGCAAATAGCTGCACAGAACCGAATAGGAAGGATAAAAAGAGTAAGTGTCTGTATTTCATATATATTTTAACTGTCTCTATTATGAAAAGGGCAAAGTTCTACAATTTGAAGCGGAAAATCCTTGAACTATTTTAAGAGTTTCATTTTTGCCGTAATTTTCTCCGGATATGGCTTACCGTTTCGGGGGTGACATTAAGAAAGGATGCAATGTCCTTCAGAGGAACTATTGATTTTAAGTCTGGACAACGTTTCATCAACTTTACATAGCGTTGTTCAGGCGTATCACAGTAAAAATCCAATAAGCGTTTATATATCATCTCAAATAATGCCTCTGCTGCTAATCTTCCGATACGTTGAGTATCTATATCATTCTCATAATATTCGAGCAAGTCCTTATAGGATAGCACATAAATTGTACAATCTGTTAGTGCTATTATATTAACCAACGACTGCCCTCGTTTTACAAGAGAAGAGTAATCACAGATAAATTCATTTTCAAAAGAATATCCTACAATGTGTTCACAACCATCATCTCCAATACACGTATAATGAAATACTCCACTTTTAACCCATGCAACATATCGGGATGTTTCGTGTTGTCGCACAAAATATTCCCGTTTTTTTAATATACGTTGCTCTCCATTCTCTTTTATTAAGTCTATTATCGGATTATAATCAAGTTGTTCTATATATAAATTGAAATTAGCCATATAACTATCTTGTTTTCAACAAAGATACGCATAAATGGATTAATATTTATAAGAATGATTATCTTTGTAGTAGAGTTATTTGAAACAATGGAAAAACACAGCAAGCTAAAGAAGTTCGCTCGTTTCTATATCGTTATCTATTGTTATACTCTTCTTCTTCAAAAATCTATTATTCAATAGATTACAATCACATTTCTTGTTACCCAAAACACAACTTGCCATGTTCGTTTGAACATGAATTTTTCTGTCGAAAAATCAAAATATGGCATCTTATCCACTTCCCGTCTATAAAATCCTTCCGCTGCCATCTTTATCATTTTTTGAATACCCAAAACCGGAGCCACCGGGGTACTTGGGCGGTGTAACAGGATGACATACAGTGTCACAGACCGTCAGCAGACCGCCATGATAGTGCCAATCCGGAAAAATTATCGTTATTTTGCCGCATGTCAGCATGTGTTCGGCAGTTCAATCATCCAAGTGTGCGTCAGGTACATGGTGTATGGTTGCCGCAAACCGTCCGGTAACGGGTGAACGGGGATATGTAAGAACATAATAAGGCAACCGTTCCCCCATGTGTGAATGCGTGACCGGCTTAATGTCAGACTGGACACGTGGGGGATTGGATACATGACCGACTTGCCGGGCGGATGCACATACCCGCCAGATAATGCAAACATGTGATAAGGGTGGTATTCTTACATTCACGAGGTGAGGAAAGTGCAGGACTGCCGGAAAAATTGTCTAACTATCTAAAATATGGAATTATGGTAAAGAGAAAGGAAGTTAAAATCGACGAGGAGCAGATACGCCGCGTAATGGCCGGGGATATTCCCGCCTCCGTCCTGGAAAATCGTTATGGGAACAACGCTGCCGGCTCCCAAAAAGAAGATGGCAAGGAACCGGAAACGGAAAGCCGTTCCGGGATTCCTGCCGAACCCGACAAGGTGGAAGCTCCCGGTTCCGATGTGTCCGGCAATGAGGAAGAAACGCCGTCCCCGGTCCTTCGGGAGAAAACACGCCGGAAAAAGAACAGTCTTCAGGAGTATCCCGAACATCTGTTTGGCAACAACGTTGTGAAAGAGCGCCGGCAGACCTATGTCAGCAGCGAGAACTATGAACGGGTACGCACCCTGCTTTCCGTGATAGCGCCCACACTCAGCATCTCCTGCTATATCGACAATATCCTCTCGGCCCATCTGGAACAGTACCGTGACGAGCTGAACGCCATCTACGGCAGGC
>ULRR01047987.1_pt1 | contig 43331 bp, 32 predicted proteins | sample 1955651 | NCBI WGS metagenome assembly ULRR01 (sample SAMEA4835688, study PRJEB28245) | human gut metagenome | biome: gut microbiome; material: fecal sample | place: Denmark | collected 2008
TAATGCTTGAACCTTCAGGTCCAAATTTCGCGCCCCACCCCAGCGTGCGGCTGACCGCAGCCGTGAGCATGAGTCTGGAAAAGGACTATCGACAGGCTCTCAAACACGATGCGGCCAAAGCGGGGATGCGTCTTGCCGTGCGCGGTTTGCCCGTGCCCGACGGGTTTGAAGGGCAGCCCTTCTTTGCGGCGCCGAAAGACAAGCGGGTTCAGCTCAAGGGCGAGATCGTGAGGGCGGCCGCCGCATTGCATGAAGCCTTCGGGGAGATCGACGTCGATCCGGCGTTTTTCCGGGATAACGGCATTGAGGCGGCCCCCGTCTTTGTGCTCGAAGACGACGCAGGGGTCATCGCGCGCGTGCACGGAGCGGTGACGACCCGCTACGCCTTGGAAATTTTGTGGAACGAATTGACGGATGCGAAGTCTTTCGTCGCGAAAAAGGCGGGCAAGGTGCGTGTGTCACAAGCCAAGGAAGCCGTGTTGAAGGCCGGTTGCGCTCTGAGTGCGGGAACGCTTGCGGGGTTGTCCTTCATGGGAGAAGCCTGTGAGTAGCAAGACCGCGTTTGTTCTTTTGTCCGCAGCGCTTGGTTTGGGGCTTTCGTCGCCGACGGCAAGCGAGGCTGCGGCAGGCGACGTCCCGGCGGGCGTCGAGGATGCCGTCAACGCGGGCAGAAACATGCCGATACCGGAGTTTGACGAGATCACGAAGGGTGCGGACGTCAACGACTTCATCGCGTCGAATACCGGGAGTACCGCTGAAATGGAGGCTCTGAGGCAAAACGGCCAGGGCGTGCTCTACGACCCGGGCCGAAGCGAAGCCGACGCCTGCCGCAACCGCAACGATCCCAAGTGTCTGGCGGTGCAGATGGTCGACAAAGGCTCCGCCAACCGCCCCGTGTTGGATCCCGACGAGGAGGACAAGATTCTGGGCGATCGCAACGACGTGATCGACAACGCCGACGATTGGGTGGATGTGGGCGGAAACGGCAGCTCTGCAGGCAACTGCGAGGACCATGTCACGGTGATCCCGAAGCCGGAGGAAACCATGACCTGCGAAGTGCGCACCAACAGAGAGCCCGGAGGCAGTACCGAAGAGTCGTGCGAGAAGCGCTTTGATGAGATTGTCTCGGAGACGTCCGTCTGGGCGTGCGAAAACAAGATGAAGGAAGAAAAGGACGCCGTCTGTTCGATTCCGGTCGTGGTGCGTCAGGAGACGACGACCACGCTTGCCTGCCTTGAGGGCAGTAAGGATGCGACGGCCGAGACGTGTCCGGTGACCGTCACGCCCGGTCAGAAGGAAAAGCATTACGCGGCTTGCTTTAAGCCCGTCTACCGATCGGTGACGAAGACCTGCACGCGGCGTCTGGTGGTGACGGCCGAGGCCTCATGCCGCGTGGGCGAGACGCAAACCGCTTCCAACAGCGACTTTTGGGGTCTCGGGGAAGATGCGGTGCCCGGAGCCGACACATTGACGGCGACGAGCGTGTGTTCGGCTGACGGCCTGGAACTTCGATTGACCGTGAACAGTCAGCCCGAAGTGACGGTAACGGCGCGCACCAACATCTTTGAGACGGTGGTGAACATCACCGGAGGTCAGGCGCGCCTTGCCGGAGACGTCTCCTGCACGAAGGCCGACTGCATCGCACAGCTGAAGATGACCGTCTACCGAAGTTCGGGCACGAGCCACTTCTATCAGGGCGAAGTGTTTCTGCGCTTTCCCTTCGTGCGATTCATCAAGAACGCCGAGACGGAGCATTGGAGCGAGACATGCACGGGCGTGTGAGTGTGAAGATCCTGTCTGCCGCTTTGTGCTCGGTCTTGTTCTCGGCGGTTTCGGGTAAGGCCTCGGCAGCGGACGCTTCGCTGGAAAACTGCATTGTCACCGGGCGCGTGTGCGTGGAAGAAGGCGGCACGCGCCTCATCGACGGCGTACCGGTGACGCGCGACTGCTGGAGCTATCGCGACACCTACGCGTGCCTTGCGCCCGATACGCAGTCCGTAAACGGCTGCTCGACACTTCAGGCCGATGTGGACGAATCGGGACCGGGAAGGTGCGTTTTAAAAGAAAGAACGTGTTCGGAAGAAGTCGCCGATACCGCCGGCAACGCGGTGTGTCTTTCCTACAAGGAGACTTGGGTTTGCGACAAGAAGATCGAACTGCCGCCGATCAACGCCGAGTGGACGAAGTCGACCGTGGAGACGGAGGACGAGGTCGACGAGTCGGCCTGCGGGGATTTGCTCGATCGACAGGACTGCGTCAAAGGCGAGGTCAAGTGTACCCAGGCCGGCTGCGAGCGCGTCTTTTACTGCGGCGCGAAAACTGCGACGGGGTGCTCGGATTTGGCCTCGGGCGGCTGCACGATCACGAAGGAACCGGTTTGCGACCCTGACTACGACCCGACGTGCCTTGTGAAGGTGGGTGAGGCAGTCTGCAAGGGAAAACTCCCGGAAGGCGTGGTCGAAGACGGAGACGCGAACATCGAAGACGAAGAGACCGTCAACGTCGGTCAGCCCACGCCCGACCTCGCCTCCTGCAAGACCATGACCGAGGACTTTTTGGCGTCCGGCATGTCCTGCACGCAGATTGCTCAGGTGTGCGTCGACAAGGACCCGCCCGTACGCGTCATCAACGGCATTGCGTATCGAGCCTCGTGCTGGGGATATGAGCGCACGTATCGCTGCGAGCGAACCGAACCCGCCTCGACCTGCAAGGGGCTCGAAGCCAGTCCCGGCTGCAAGGAAGTCGAGCGCACGTGCGTCAGGCAGAGCGAGGCCGGGTGCGAGGCCGAGCGCGTCGTCTACAACTGCGGCAAGGTCGAGGAGGTTGATCCGGGCGAGGCCGAATTGATTGAGTCAAGCGACGAGATTGTCGGGATCGTGGAGGTGAATACCTGCTCAGACTTGGAATCCGACTCGATCTGCCGCAAGACTTCGGAAGTCTGTACGCAACCCGGCGGCACGAAGATCGTCAACGGCGTGCCCGTCACCAAGGACTGCTGGGCCACCGCGATCACCTACACCTGCGGCTCCGGCAGCGGGGAGGCGGTCACCGACGACGGCTGCGAGAGGCTCGAGCGGCGGGAGGACTGCAAGCTTACCGAATCCAAGTGTCTCGGGCGCGATGAATCCGGCAACTGCACGATGCTCACCAAGACCTTTGTATGCGGTGGCGGCACGCAAGAGATCGTCACGGGCAAGGACTGCGACGGGGAACTGTGTATCGCGGGGATTTGCGAGCCCTCCAAACCGGAGTCAAGCGAGGACTTCCTGGAAGGGATTGCCATATGGGAGATCCTGCGTCAGGCGGGCATCTACGGAGAAGTCGAAGGCGACATGATCTTCAAGGGGACCGACTCGGGCTGCAGCGTCAAGATGATGGGGTTTTCGTGCTGCAGAAACGACGTGGAGGGGACGGCGGGCAGCATGAGCAATTCGGCGCTTTCCATCGGTCTTGAGGTGGGGCTTGACGCCGGCACCGAACTCATCAAGTGGCTCGGAAGCCCTTACGTCTACGACATTCTCAATTCCTTTGAGTCAACGCAGGGCGTCTTGCAGGCCCTCTACGGAAGTGCGGGCAGCGGCGTGTATTCGCCGTCGTTTTCCTACTACGGGGTGTCGGTGGGAATTTCGTCGGCCGGAAGCCTGACGCTTGAGTTTTCGCCGACGGCATTTTTGGCCTCGATCGCTTTGGAGATGGCCGCCGAATACTTTTCCTGCACCGACGAAGACCGCATGCACGCCTTGAGAAAGTCCCGCGGGCTTTGTCATTACGTGGGCAGCTTCTGCGACAAGGAGTCGGGAGCGGGTTGCCTGGAAAAGCGCGAGACCTGGGTGTGCTTCAACTCGAAACTCGCCCGTACCGTGCAGGAGGAAGGGCGCAAGCAACTCGGAATCGGTTGGGGTACGCCCGAGCGCCCGGTGACGCGCGGTTTCACCCTGGAGGAGTTTCAGAGTCTGGACTTCACCAAGATGGATTTGAGACCGGTGGTCGCGGAAATTGCCGAGCAGTCGATGAAGGACGGCACGCTTGCCGGAAAAAAGGTGAACACGGCCGCCGTCACCGAACGCGCCCGGGCGCGCGTGAAGGAGGCTTCCGCATCGTCGGACCACTACACCGAAGTCAACACGATCGAAGGGAAATGCTTCATGGGCGAGACGGGAGCGGGGACGGACTGCACGGCCGTGTACGCGCTGATTCAAGGTTACGAAAAACCGATGAGAAGCCATAAAAAAGGCGAGAGATCGGGGCGTCGGGCCTCGCTTCTGCTGCCTGCGGGACTCTGACGCGACAAATGAAGAAAAAGAGAAATATTCAAAGGAGACGAAGTGATGAAACGCAAACAACTGCTGCTGCGCACCTCCATTGTGTTGGTGCTCTCGGGACTGGTGAGCGTACTGATTTTCCCCGAATTCACCGCTTGGGCGTGCGGCGTGACGGGAGAGGGTGACTGTCGCGTTGAAGCGTCGGTTTTCGGCGCACGGGGAGAGGCGCCGTGATCAGGGTGCGGAAAAGTCGGGCGCAGGTTGCGGCGGTGGCTGCGGCCTTTCTCGGTTTGATTCAAGTGAGCCTGAGTGCGGGCGCAAGCGGCGTTTCATCGGAAGATCCCGGCGCCGCGGGGGCAATGGCACGCAGCGCCGAGGGCTTCTGGACGCAGGACGTCTGGGCCGATCCCTCAAGGCCCTTTCTCTTTTACGGGGAGAAACGGGAGGATGAGGTGACGTCCCCGACGGAAAAGAGAGCGGTTGAAAGGAAGGATCGGTCGAAGGCCGGCGGGGAAGTGAAGAAGTCTGACGCGCACGTGAGCGACGACCAATTGGCAATCTTTCCGGCCGACGGGCTCGATCGTGCCGCGGCGGGGGAATCCTTGACGCGCGAAGCGGAGGCCGCCGGTCTTGAAAAGCTCAGGAGCCTCAAGACGGTTAAGGAGCTGCGGGAGGAGGTGGACCGCCGGATGGATGCTGCCGTGATGAATCCGACTCCGGCCGCAATCGGTCTTTATCTGCAGGCCAATGCCTTTTTGATGCAAAAGGCCGGCGTCTTTGCCGAGAGCTGGAGACGAGCCTTGGTCGACAACCCGCAGTTTGACTGGACGGCCGTCAGGCCCGCGGTAAACGTTGTTTCTACGGGCATGTCGCGCGAGCGCGAAGGACGGATGATGCGTGAGGTCAGGCTGATGGCCAAGGATCACGGCTTCATTTTCTTCGGTGACGACACGCTGAAGACCCGGCACATGCTCGAACAGGTACGAGCCTTTCAGGCCGAGTACGGGTTTGACGCGGCCTTTGTTTCAGTATCGGGCTCTGACAACCCTCTGATGCCGCAGGCTCGGGACGACAAGGGCTTGAGCGCGTTCGTCGCGCGGGGCGTTCGACAGTTTCCTGCTTTGGTGCTCGTGAGCCGATTTGAAAAGGATTTGACGAAGGCAAAGCTCATTGCCACCGGTGCGGCCGACGCGATGACGTTGGTTCGCAACACGCATGCGGCGGCCAATGAAATGCTGCGCGACAGGGCCTCTGCGGCGGAAGATTCGGTTGCAGCAGAGTTGAAGGCGGGGCAGACCGCAGCGGAAGGGGCCTTGCGCGGTTCGGGTGAATAACGACGAAGGATAAGAAGAGTGAAAACGAAGAATTTGAGTAAAGAGCTGGTTTTGCGACTTTCGGCGGCCCTCGTTTTTTGCGGGGCGGTCAATGTTCACGCGGGCTTTGTGGACGATTTCTTGGATGAAGCGCAGGAAAACGTCAACGTGACGCAATCCGGTGTTCTGCAGGCCGGCGGCATGAATGTGGTCACGGGCGGAGGATTTGTCTTTAAGGCGCCGAGAAAGGAGTTTTCGCCCTTTGCGGTCACGCCGCCGTCGCTGCGGGCCAATTGCGGCGGCATCGACGTCTTTTTAGGGGCGTTTTCGATTCCGAGCCGCGAGGAGTTCGTGAGTTTCTTAAAAAGCGTGGGTACGGCTCTGCCCGGCGTCGCCTTTCAGATGGCGCTTCAGTACATGGCGCCAGACTTAAATGAGATCGTGGGTCGCTATTCGGATCTGATCCGAGGCTACACCAACCGCTATACGGACGCCTGCACCGCAGCGCAGTCGATCATGGAGGATACGGGGGCAAACGGCGCCCTGCAAAAGGCTGTCTTCGGAGCCAAGAACGCCTTGCGCGCAAGCGGCGCTGCTTCGGATCAGTCCGAAGCCGACCGCCAGGTGCGTGACGACGGCGAAAAGGCGATCGACAAGGCCCCGGTGCAAAAGGACGCTTCGGGCAACGTCGTCTCGGCTCCTGAAATCAACCTCACCTGGGCGCTTATCAACAGCGGAAACTTTTCCAAGGGCAACAGTCAGGAATTGAAGGAAGTGATGATGACGCTCGTGGGCACGACGATTCTGAGAAAGTCGGGCTCGGGCAAGGACGCCGTCTTGACGAGCACTCACTACGCGGGTGCGGATCTGCTGCCGATTCTCTTCGGGGAAGTGCGGGGCGACGTCAAGATCGAACGGCTGCATTGCGACGAACCCAAGCGCTGCTTGAAGGTTTCGCCCGCGGAAACGAGCGACGCAAGTCTCGTCGATCAACTGCACGACGCCGCAGCCAATTATCGCCGTGCGGTAAGGGAGCGAAACGCTTCCTTGGTAAGCGACCGGGAACTGATGCTCTTGGGCGGCACGACGGGTGTGCCTCTGCTGCGAGTCCTGAACCTTGCCGCGACTTCCCGCTATCAGGGCATTGCTGACGACTTGGTGCGCATCTATGTGGATGCGGCGGCCTACGAATTGCTCGCCTCCGCGGTCAATTCCCTGGCGGGTGACATCAGGGCAGCATTGTCGGGGTCAAGCGCCAAGGACCATTCCGCACAGCATGTCGAACACGTGCGGCGTCTGGAAGAGAGAATCGAAGCCGTGCAGCAGGGTGTCTATCAGCGACAGGACAAGCTCCTTCAGGGCATGGCACGCGCCTCGAATTTGATTCTTCAGCTTGAGCACATCGAAAAGAGTCTGGCGGTCAATCAGGTGACGCCCACGATCGAGGCGTGGCCCGAAAGCGCCAAGGAGTTCAAGTGATGGACGACGCGTTTGTCTTTTACGCCTATTGGAACGGCAATCAGATTCGGGATTTGTTCGAGGGGTTGGTGTCGGTCACCAACGGCTCGGGCTTTGTGCAGCTTGCGGCCTTCTTGGTCGTGACCGGCATGGTCGCGTGCCTTCTGATCGGCGCGGTCAAGGGCGAAGGCAGAAGCGTGATTTCCTACTTTGCCTGCGCGGTGCTCTTTTGGTTTGTGGCGATCGTTCCCAAGGCGACGGTCGTCATTGAAGACGTCAGGAGTCAAACGGTTTACAACGTTGACAACGTACCCTTGTCGATGGCCTTTTTTGCGTCCGCTTCCAGCCGCATCGGGCATTGGCTGACTCAGGCCTATGAGACCGCGTTCATTCCGGCCGACGTGGCGAAGTATTCGAGTTTCGGGGCCGTCTATCCGCAGCGCGTGATGGAGGTGCTGCAGCGCACGGGTCCGGTGACGGTGCAGGGACGTGAAACCCTGCAGGCGGTTCTCAAAAACTGCGTCTTGCCGGAAGTTGTGTTGGATGGCCGCAAGGCCGATGAAGCGATGGCTTCGAGCGACCTTTGGTCGCTCATTAAAAGCGACGGCTGGATCAATCCCGCGCGCCTTGCGGTGATGCCCGATGGTTCGGTGCTCAAGTGCCCTGCCGCCGTCGCGGAACTTGAGCAGGTGCTGGTCAACGTCGAAATTCCTGCCCTAAAGCGCTGGGTGCACGTAAAGCTCGATCCGCAAGCCGTGAATCCGTCGACGTCGATTGCCGCAAGCATCACGCAGACGGAAAGTCTGCTTCTGGGGATTTCGCGCTCGGCCGAGAGCTCCTTGAAGCATTCGCTCCTGCTCACCGCTTTGCCCAAGGTGATGTCGGGCCACGCCGTGACGGTGGCCGGTCCAGCGGCGATGGCGTCCACCTTGGCCCGCGCCCAGGGAAATCTTGCCGGTGAAATCAACTACCGAACGATGGCAAAGATGGCCGAGGACGCTTTGCCGAAGATCCGAAACGCTCTGGAATTTGTGGTGATTGCGATGTTCCCGGTGGTGGCGCTGATTGCCCTGGTGTCAGGCTCCGGGATGGCGGGGGTCGTTCGAAGCTACGTCACGCTCCTTTTGACCGTGCAGCTGTGGCCTGCGTTGTCGAGCGTCGTCAACTATCTTGTCATTGCGCATGACCTGCATCCTTTCACGCTGCTGGCGCAAAACTTCGGGGGCTCGAGCCTTCAGGCAGCCACGCTCATCCGCGAGACTGGAGCAAGCTCTCAGGCGATTGCGGGGGCCTTGCTTTGTGCCGTTCCCGTGATTTCCTACGCGTTGGTGCGAGCCGGTGACATGGCCGTGGGGCAGCTTGTGGGAGGTTTGACGCAGCCCGCACAAAGCGCTGCGACATCTCAAGGTACCGCAATTGCCGCGGGAAATATCTCGCAGGGCAACGTGAGCGTGTCAAATGTGTCTTCGAACAACGTTTCTTCCAACAAAGCCGATGCCTCGATACGAAGCGTGGACACCGGCATGGCGGTGACGCAGTCCGGTTACGGTACGGTGACGCGAGCCGCATCCGGCGAGGTGACGGGTCTGCAGCGCACTGCCGTGAGTTTCGGGGTGGACTCTCAGATGCAGCAAAGTCTTGTACGTGGGCATTTGGCTTCGAACGTGGGGCAGACCTCGACCGTCTCTACCGATGCCGCGCGATTCTCTCTCTCGCAGTCGGCCTCAAGCAGCGACTCCACGCAGCAGAGTTTTGCGCATGCCTTAAAGGATGCGTTGAGTGAACAGAAGTCTCTTGCGACGAATTATTCGGATACGAGCGGGTGGGGCAATAGTGTGACTTTGACGAGGGCGTCGGAGATGGATCGGACGAGCTCGGTGAGTGAGGGGACAGATTATTCGAGCAAGTTTGGATTATCGGCCTCTCGAGAATATTTTAGGGACGTTCCTGTTGATAGCCTGGAGCGTTCAGGTTCCAGCACAAGTAGTACTGCTGGGAGCTTTGTCCGAAATGCTCAAGCGGGATTTGATAATGGAAGGGGCTCGATTTCAGGCTCTCATGCACTGACAACTATCGGACTTTCAAGAGTAGATATGCCGAGCGGGCAAGATCAGTCTCGACATATTGGTGTTTCTGGGCAGATGGATGGAAATTTGTCATTTAGTGAGGCACAAAGACTGGTTGATAGTGCAAAAGGAAAGATCAGCACGCAAAGCGGGGGAAGCGTCACCACAAACTACCAGACAGTTCGTTCTGCTGCTGAGAGCGTGGCCAATAATCATGCAGACGAGCAAGTGCGCAACTACGCGAGAGGCTTCGTCCAATCGTTGGATGCAACTCATTCGGCTGGTCGGGACCAAACGCAGTCGCATGTGGAATCGATGTCGGCTGTCTCTACGTTAAACGAGTCGGATACCGGTTCGGTGACGACGTCGGCTGACGCTTCCGTGCCGCTGATGAATTCTGCTGTTGAACGCTACGGGAGCGGTGAGGCTGTACTGCGAGCGATGTATCAACCTGCCGAGGTGGCTAGCTTTGCAGGAGAGCAACATGTTCGAGCCGGTGGTGCAGTTTCTCCTTCAGATCGATTCGGGTCTGGGACGGTTGTTTCTGCCATTGAGAGAAATGCTGATGTCTTTGAGGCGACGCCAGCTAATGTGCAAAGCTCTGCCGACAGTAACGCTGCCAGGATGAGCGAAATCTCCGGTTCAACACTCAATGCTTCGACCGTTGGGGAAGTCATGAATGCTGGGGTAACTGAAGGTGTGCAGCAGTTTGATGCGCAACACGGACAGTTTGTTGCGAGCCATCAGGGCACCCGACAGGCAAGAGAAAAGCAAATGAACTTTGATCGAGGTGTGATGCTTGTCGCTCGAGAAGCCTACAACATGGAACATCGGGACAAGAACTTTGCCTTGCGAAACGCCTTTATGGGCGGATGGGGTTATCGAAACGGTGACCAAATCCAGGAAGACCTGCGGTCGTGGGCTGCGAACAATCCGACATTAAACGACAGACTCGAGCAAATCGGTGCTAGCGACCGGGATTACGTGTCGCAGTCGGATTGGGAGCATTTGGTGGAGATCGCGCGTCAGCCGAAGGGAATCAGACTGCCATGAAGATCTCAGTTGGAATCGAACGGATCTGTGTTGTGATGAGTGCCCGGATCGGTGAAGGAGGCATGCCAGTCATCGGAATCCGTAAAAGGCTCGTAAAACGGACTGCGAGGATCAAATTGATTGAAGTAGTAGTTGGGAAGACTGCAGCTGATTAGCTCCGAGTCAAAAAATAGGTAATTGGGATATGGTCGATTGTTCTTATTGAATTAATTAATACTTCCTATGAAGCCTGCGGCATCTCTGTCGGTAACGAATACCGATTTTCTTTGCACGTACGTAATCTTCTTTTGTTGCATTTTTTGGAAAGAAAGAGTCTTCCCATTTTCCTCCAACTTCAATCAGTAGAAAACTGATGAACTCCAAAACCTTCAAATACAAAGCCGTGATTGGATTGAGTTTGCGCATGGTGACACCTTTGACGTTTAATCAAATAGAAGAAAGGAAATGATGGGAGATATGGCGGAAAGGTGCCGTGTAGAAAAAAGAAGTGTTTTGCATGGTATCGACTCGGATGAAAAAGCAGATTGAGTGTTACAAAATCAAATAAAAGATCTCTCGAGAGCTGCTTTTTGGCTAAAAAATTACATAAGCACTTTTATTATATCTGGCTGATTTTGAAAATGGAAGAATCTAAGGGAAAAATTACAGAAAACAAATTGACCGTATTTCGATCGTTTGCGCTCGAAGTCGGTTGCACGTTAATTATTCAGGAGAATTTGCCGCATTGCCTTGATGTCAAATTGAAAAAAGGCTTACCTGGCGTCTATATTCAATTGCGAAAGCGAGGTGAAATCTATATCGGCGAGGCCTGCGACATTCTGGATCGACAAAAGGAACATTTACACAACGGTGTCAAACTGGCTGCGCTTGCGATTCTTCCGACCGACATGATGGATATGCAGGGACGAAAGAATCTGGAAACGTCCGTGATTGCTTCGGCGCAGAAGAGGGGACTGCGTCTTGCGAACAAATCCAAGGTCAAGCTTGCCGAAGAACTCAATCGTCGCAAGGAATATCTCTCGGTTTCTGCCGCCGTTCAGAAGCTCGATCGCATGGACGAGTACGCCGTTTTTCAGTTCGGCCAAGGCGGCTGGCTTGAAACGCTTGAGGAAGCCAAGAACAAAGCCACTGCGAGCGACTGGGAGCGCTACATGAATTTTCGCGAGTCTCGGTTTTCCCATGAAGCGCTTCTTCTGATCACGACCTACGTGCGGCGCGTGATTCCCGATCCTGAGCTCAATTACGGCAAGACTTGGTGCATCACACTGAACGAGTCCGGGTGTCCGGCTCCGCAGTGGATCATCGTCAATACTCAGGCCGGCTCGGTGTTTTGCGTGAACGTTCATTACCTCGAGGAGGGGGCCATTGTAAAGGCGGAGTTCAGGCTCGAAAGACGTCGCCTGGATCTTCTGCTGGAGCGTTCCAACGGCAGCGATGAAGAGATGCAGATCATGCTTGGCATCACTCACGGCCATTTTGACTTGAAGCGCAACTACTGTGACTTGCAAAAAGATACGACGATCAAGACGTATCCGGTTTCGAGCGGCAAAGTCAGCCTCGAAATGGATCTCGATCAGGCACTGGAGTTCTTTCAATCGCCGATCGGCGTGGCCATGATCTCAGGGCGTGTCGACTCGATAAATGGCAAAGAAGTAGGAGAGGGATTCCGCCTGGGCCGCCTGTTTTTCTGACCTGATTGACGGTGCCGTCAATTTTTCGTTTGGTTTCGAGCCCTCTTGGGCGGCCGTTGGTGTCAGAGCGTATTCGGGACACTACTAATGGTTATACTGCGGGTTTTCGTTAACCGTGTAGAGGAAAGTTGTATCACATGACAAATAAGCGCACCTTGGCAGACTGGTTCCTGGCGACTCGCCCGTGGTCGTATCCGGCTTCGACAATGCCGGTGGCTTTGGTCCTTGCCTACTATTTCGCTGACGGTGTAGCCGTTGATCCGGTCAATGCCGTCTGGGCGCTTGTGAACATCGTCATTTTCCATGCGGCAGGTAACGTCTGGAGCGACTATTTTGACTTTCGGTACGGCGTCGACAACCAAAACACGTTGGGAGTACGGCAGCTTGTCGACGGTAAGTTCGTGGCCCGGGAGTTCCTTTGGTTTGCAATTTTCCTTTTTTTCGCTGGAACACTGTGTGCGCTCTTTCTCGTTTGGCGAACGGGATTGCCGTTTCTGGCGGTGACTTTTGCGGGCATTGCGGCGGCGCTGGTGTATCCGCCCTTGAAGTATCGCGTCGGCGGTGACGCGGTCATCTTTATCGCCTATACGCTCACACCGCTTTTTGCTACGGCGTGGATTGTGACGGGGACCTGGTCGCTTAATGCCATCTGGGCGGTGCTACCCACCGGGATTCTCACTGTTGGCATTTTGCACGCCAATAATCTGCGAGATGCTCAGACGGATACGGAGGCAGGTATTCGTACGCTTGCCTCAGTCTTGGGACAAAAACGGTCGGTGTGGCTATATCAGTTTGAGATGCTTGTGCCGTTTGCAATTTTGTTGGCAACTGTTTGGCTCGGGATTTTGCCGTTGACAGTGCTGTTGACTCTGCCTGTTGCCGTGGGTGTGATGGCCCTGTGCAAGCAGGTCTTACGGTTTGATGGCGTCAATACGGAGAGCATAGCGACATTGGATGCCTCGACGGCTAAGACGCAGCTGATGTTCTCAATGCTGATGGTGGCAGGGCTTATAGCCGGGCATTGGCTGACTTGACAAAAGCTGTCTAGCGACAGAACGCTCGATTCTCAGAAGATGGGAGTCGGGCGTTTTTCATTCGTCTTCATTCTTGATGTTGGAATTTCTAGAGCGAAGAAATATGACCTGAACTAAGAAGACACTTCATTTCGCCAGTCCTTTGCCCAAGCAAGACTGTCAGCGATGATTTTTTCCAGATCTTTTTGAGAAAGGCCTGAATTTTCGACCTTGTCTTTGGCTTCTCTCGAGATAGAGGACAAAATATAACGAGACACGGCTTTTTGAACCAGCTCAGAAAGTGACTCCTTATTTTCACTCTGAGAAGCTAAATAAAATCGGATTTCTTCATCGAATTTCAGGGGAACGGAAATATCCCATTTAACGTTTGCTGTGCGAACAACAGATTGACTCATTTCTATCTCCAATCAAAGAAGGAGAGGTGCATATCCAGCTAGAACTTCAGGCGCAAAGATGCTTTTCGATGGGGTTTTCAAGTTTATGTGTTACAAGACGATGACTTAGGTGACATCGTTAATCGGTATCTGCCAAGGTACTTCAAAAATTCTATGGAAGTCTTTCTGCTCGTTGTTGATTTAGACAGCAACTTTCAATGAAGTAATCGTCTGTCCAGATTCAACCACTGGCTTTCAGTGGCTTGCACCTCACCACTCGATCGCTAATCGATCGTTCCGGATGTTGCTGTCTGGCCTTCTTGAGCATCATGCGCCGAGCCTCGCATCTTGCTGGACATCACTGAAGGCGAGTTTGATCTGAAACGTAACTTCAACAAATAGTGTCCGGATACTTCAATGAAAACCTTGCGAGACAAAAACACCGAAATGCGATCAGTTGGCAGATGGATCTGAATCAGGCGCTTGAAATTTTCAATCATCGATTGCAATGGGCACGCTAGCAGGCAGCGCCGAGACCGTCTCAGGCAAGGAGACGGGGGAAGGGGTTAGGTTGGGAAGATTATTCTTTTAATTCGAAAGCTTGGTGGAATTATTCTTGCTCTGCGCCATTTGAATTTGACTTAAAGGAAATGTATGCAAGGCATATCTGTCACCTGAGAAAGCCCGTCACCGCCCGAATTCTGGAAAGCGACGAACTTTCTTATGTGACTAATTTACTTTTGGTGATGCCTACAGTGTTTTCTCTATTAGGTTATCAAATAGCAATTGCGCAACGATATTTATCAGAACGACCAGCGGAAGCCGAGATTGATTCGCCAGTCTTCGTCAACGTCTGCAAAGGCGCTACGACGAATGTTTGCCCAAGCTTGGGTATTTTCGCTTGGCCGATACGTTGCCGAAACACCGTAGTCCATCCACGTATCAGAGTAATCGAAGCGATGCCAGATCGAATCTGTACTATTTGATATTTGAACATCCTGGTCTCCAGCCATTTCCGTTGACACAGCCACTGTTGCTGCGACTTCAAACTCGGGTGTTCGGTAGCTGACATCTGTTCCTAGCGTGAGGATAGCACTGGTGACAGCATCGACATCTGCATTAAGCCCATTTGCGGAACTGAATGACTCCGTGCTTATACGGCCGAAATTGGCAGCTACGTGAGGCGTGATGAAGAATGAATCAGAAAGACTAAGATCCTGACCGATTTCAATCCAACCGCCAAATGCGTTGGTGGTGTAATCGTAGCTGTCTGCAAGTCCGGCTTTGTTCATGAATTCATAATCCATAAAGCCAAACCGCAAACCAGCATCCAAGTAAAAGCCGGATTCGGTTGTCCAGAGACCGTAGACAGCCACGGTGTAAGCAGACATGTTACCATTGCCGCCAGAAGAATCAAGGTCGCCTTCATGTATTTCAAGTGCAAAACCAAGCGTTGTATTTTCGGCGATGCCGGCGTCGACACCTAGACGATACGTTTGGTAGTCATTCGACAAGCCACCCTGTTCAAGGGAACCTGCAGTGATTCGTCCCCAGGCTCCGTGGGGGGCTCCTTGCCGGAGTTCTCCGAATCTCTCCTTTGTCGTATCAGCGACGGTACGCCAGAAGAGATAGTTGTTCTCAAACCCGGATAGCATGATGCCTGGCGTAGGTCCGGTTTCCTCATCAATCTGTGTGATATACCAAAGTGTTGATGAGCCGGTATTTTGAGAGCTCAGAGTAGGGGTAACAATTTTTAGCCCGGCTTCGGTAAGTGAAGAAGTACCGGAGTATTGAACTTTCTTACTCAGATCTTCAGCAAACAGTATGCCTTCCTTCGGTATGTCATCCGTAGCCCCGTTTTTTAATACGGCAGAGACTTCGAAAGACCCATCGCTCTCTTCGCCGGAGACTATTTGGGTGGCCTTTTGTTCTCCGATATCCACCAGAAGATTAAAGGTACCGTTACCCGTCAGGCGCTCCGCGTGGACAGAGTTTGACGTTGTATTGGCATACGAGAGGTTAACTTGAGCCCCATTTAATGAAAGTGCCTGAAGCTGGTTAACGAATTTTTCTCCATCTTTGTCAGCTTCGTAGCCAACTTTCCACTCGCTGTTTTGGTCAAAAACAAGGGATGTTTCGCCAGCGCCGTACCAATTCAGTGTTAGGCCTTCGTATACGCTATTGGCACCGAAGTTCACGCTGATTGTTCCATCATCGTTTGAGATTGCTCCTGAAACCTGGGATTGTTGGCTCGTGATTTCAACTGTACCGTAATAATTGTCGATTGCGTAGCCATCTATAGGAGCATCAATGCACAATGACTGAGTGTTAAGACTGAAATGGCCGTCCAGGATATAGATACCGGTATCTGCAGTATTGATGTAGGAGGATTGAGTGTCAAGACTGAATTGTCCATTGTTGATATAAATCCCCGTCTCCGCCCCGAGGATGCCAAACATTGAGGTTTTTCCGTTGAACGTTGAATCTTCCAACGAAAACGCTTTGTCGAAACCTTCAAGAATGAAGTTTCCGTTAGTTTGATCGCCTAATGTGAGTTGTGTGGAATTGTAGGCATAAACACCTTTGCTTTCACCGAATGTTTCTGTTTTATTGATTAGTACAAAATCGGGCGAATTGATAGTTAGATCAGCTCTATTCGCTAATTCCATGCCAACTATTGTCGCGCTTTCATCGGCATTTTCCACGATTCCAACAATGCCATTAGCAACATCAAATCGAGCAGTTCCATCTATATCAAAAAAATGCAAACTGCCGGATCGCGATTGATCTACTGCATGCATATAGAGTGCCTGCAGTTCAACGTCTAGGGATGCTCCTTTCTCTACAAAGAAAAATTTGCCGCTGTCCTTGGCGAGCATCGATTCGATCGTACCACCCGTGATAGTAGTCGGGGCGGAAGTACCACCGTTTTCGTTTCGATTGATGCGGAAAAGAATCGGATTGCCCCCACCAGAAGTAAAGTTATGTACCGTCATAGATAACTTTAAGCGAATCAAATTGCAGACCTGATATACCGGTTATATTTAGAACAGCGTCAGTTCGGTGATGATTTTGGGATTGGGGCGAACTTTGTGAAATGATGGCTGTTTTGTCTGCGTAATTTTGCGTACGGTTATCAATGTCTACAGATTCTTCTCGCAAATACCAGGAACTGCTATCACCTGAGTATTTAAGATATTCGATTGAATATCCATCAATATTTTCAATAGAAGGGAATTGATCGATTATCGAGTCAACTTTCTCTGAGTAGAGAATACTAAGATCGGATGCTAATGAGGGACTCGAGACCTGTAGCATTCCTATCGCAGAGATAGCTGCTACGAATACTTTGGACGGCGCGAAGCGGTTTTTGTTATGTGCTATGGGGGGGGTGAACATGATTAGGAATCCTTACGCGAAATTTTTTCACAGAAGGCGTCTACGAATAAGAGATCGCAAAAGCACATGATACCTTAAAGCTAAAGTCCATGCTTGTAGTAGGATGGTATAGCGTTGCTCAACGGCACAGCTATTCCAATCCAATGGATTCTTTGCTATGAAGCTATCATGGGTTAGCAGGTAAAAGGTAAAAAACTATCTGGTGCACAAGTAGGTTCTTACAATGTCCTAAAAATTATGTCGCTTAACATTTCTTTGGCAATCTTACGTTGTCAGGTTTTATGCTGTGTTCGGACTTGCTTAATTTCGAACAACTTGTCTTTTTTTTAAGCATCGCCCGCACATAGGTGTCCTAGAGGACTCAGAAGCTCTTGTAGTCTCAATCAGGCAAAATTCTCCGGATTGTAGAGATCACTCAAGCTATATAGCCTAAGATTATCGGCAGGCTTAACTCCACTGAAGCCGCAACGGCTGATAACCCCAAAACGTGAGCAGGGGAGAGAGAGGTGATTCGATTACCTGCTTGATTTCGTTATCAACATCGACTTGTGTCAGTTTACGATTTCGAAATTTGACTTCGTAGCACGTATATCCCTGTTCATCTAACGTAACCACGTCAAATTCTCCGTTACGGTGTTCCCTCGGCAGATCATATGAATACCGACCAATTTTGAAGAACGGGGGAAGGATCCGTCCTGAACGATTGAGTCGAATCAGAAATTGTCTTGAAATCTTCTCGAAGGCGTTTGGAACGAAGTGCGTTTCAAATTCTTCTTCAACAAAGATCTTGAATGCTGTTTCTTCGCCCATCAGAAAAATGGAGTCTTGGTATCGTTCAACAAAGCGGTAATAGTAACTGGAGAGCGGATCGATAATGCCGTAAAGAGTTCTTCTCTTGTTCCCCTTCATCGTTGATGGGGCGCGTTTCTCAATCAATCCCATTGACATTAATTTGTTGAGCGTATAGGTCAAAATGGCGCCGTTGGGAAGTTGCGTCTAGCAAGAAGATCCGAGAACTTCAAGGTCCACAACAATTCTCTTGACGCGGTGTTGATTGAACTCGCGAAGGTGACGTTGCATCGTCGAGGCGATCGCAGTGCTGGCGCCCAGACAGATTTAGGCATCTAAAGTCGGGAAAAAAGCGCGATTACTTCGCGCTGTTGGATGTGATCCCGCCCAAGGGCCTTTCCGGAATTAGTCGCTAGTGGGCGGTAGTTACGCCTAGATACGAAAAAGCCGCCCATTGGCGGCTGACGGAAGAGGTCACGAAAGTTTTTTAACTTCGTTCATAAACTCTGTGAAATCGGACCCAATTTTTTGGGTTTTATTGAAGGCTTCATATTCCTCGTAAGCTTTGCGAAGAGCGGTTTTGTTCGAAACGCGCCCCTTCCCCTCCAAGATTTGGTAGTCATTGAAGGTCAGAAACTTGATGACCAGTTCCGACATGCTAGACATGGTCATTGTTTTACGAAGTTCGATTTGCCGTTCGATATAGTCGAAGAAGCCGTTCACTGCTCGCTCGAGATTTTTGATCTGGGACTCGGATAAGTATTTTTTTGCCACACGCACATCTGACTTGTAGATACGACCTTCGGGCGCATCTCGCCATGTCGTTAAGCCCATATTGGGTTTATTTCGATCTGCGTGCGTGTTAATAATTTCAGCGGCAGTTTGTCGAGAAATCGCGTAGTGAAACAGATTCTGGACGCTGGCAAAAAAGTTTCGTGCCTCCACGGAGTTTTTGTCGTAATCGATGCTGCACTCGGCAAAAATTTCAGTGACCTGCAACCATATACGTTGCTCGCTTGCGCGAATTGACCTGACTCGCTCAAGCAGCTCTCTGAAGTAATCTTTGCCAGTCAAGGTCTTTGCCATCTTAAGGCGCTCGTCGTCTAAGGCGAAGCCTTTGATCATGTACTCCTTGAGAACCTTTGTGGCCCAGATGCGGAAGGCAGTAGCTTGTTTGCTGTTGACTCGGTAGCCAACCGCGATAATTGCGTCAAGACTGTAACGCTTGGTGTTGTAATTTTTTCCATCATTGGCAGCTATTCGGAAATTCCTAATAACTGAAGTTTCGCGGAGCTCTTCATCTTTGAAAATGTTTTTCAGATGTTCATTGATGGTGGCCGTAGAAACTTCAAAAAGTTCGGCCATTTGTTTCTGGCTCAACCAGATAGTTTCATCCTATACAAGCACCTGAATTTTTGGGCCATTTCCTTCACTGCCGTAGAGGAGCATCATTTTCTGTTTTTCGTCACTCATTCATGTCTCCATTTTTTCGCGTGGCCGTATTCTCTCACGGACAGCGGTAGGTGAATCATCCACGTCAATCGTGAATTGGATGGTTGACCACAGTAGAAACGTAGATCCTGTTTCAGGTGGCTGGAAGGCAGAGAATTCCAGTGCTGACGGATTGAGTGTCTGCCGTGACCGATCTAGAACTGATGCCGCAGAGGTTGGCTTTCACACAGTTATCAGCCCATTCTTATGCCTCGTATCCAAGCGGATCGATGCAGCGGCGCATGGCGATGTTGCTCTTGAAGTTGCCGCCGGCGAGGACTACTCCTTTTCGGGCACGGACGTTAATCACCTTATTGCCGGCTTGCACACGAGCGCCGATCACCTGGCTCTGAGCATTCTTGTAGACGTCGGTAACCTTGTGTTCCATCAGAATCTGTACGCCTTTTTGTTCGCAGTAGGCTTTAAGCGGCATCATGACGCTGCGTCCGCCCATAAAGCCGCCGGAAGGCTGAGGTTTACGGTTGCCGTCGCCGGGATCGTCGGTGTAGACGTGCAGGTAAAACTCGTGGTGCTGACAGTCGTACTTGCCGGGTTTGGTTGCGGTCGGAAGGAACTTAACGCCGTGGGCTTCAAGCTATTCCTGAGTGGGACCGCAATACTGCGAGTATTTCTTCAAGAGAGCGGGGATGTTCTTTTTGTACTCGGGATTCTTGGGATCCGTGAGGTGAGCATAAAGGCGTTCGGGCGTATCGGTTACACCGTGTTCACGCTGCCACTTTGTGCCGCCCTGAAGTGCCATGATGCCGCCGTTGATAACGGTCGCACCACCGTAGTATTTGCCTTTTTCAAAGACGATGACTTTGGCGCCGTTATCGACAGCGGCGGTGGCTGCACACATGCCGGCAATGCCGGAGCCAGCTACAACAACGTCTGTTGTCATATCCCATTTGGATGGCGTGCGCAGAAGACCGGGCGTCGGAGCGGCAAAAACGGGAGCGGCAAAGCCTGCAAATCCGGATGCGGCTGCGCCGGCTAAAAACGAACGGCGAGAAACTTCCATGATGATCTCCTCCAGAGGCCGACTCGCCGCGAGTCGGCGGAAACAGTTGATTCACCGGGAAGTTTTTCAGGCGGATACCCTGGTATGTTGACCGGAAGCAGAAGAAGAGTGGATTTGGGAGCGAAAGACAACGGAAATCGTTTCGGTTCAGCTCTTGATCGGAAAATACTTCCAGAGACACTGCGGCACCAGACGCCAGAAGAAAACGAGCAGCTTGTACTTCCAGTCAATGACTAGGACGCGCTTTTTCGTTTCGATGCCCTTGACAATGGAGGAGGCGACATCCTTGACGTTCATTTTGAACGGGTAGCTCTTGCCGTCTGCGAGCAGATCCGTATCGACAAAACCGGGGCGCACATCGGTGAAGGTCATGGGACATTTCCGCATCACGGACAGTTGTTCCAGAGCGTCCAGATAGGTGTTCTGGAAGGCCTTTGAGGCCGAGTAGGCGCAGGCGGCTCCGAGGCCCTTGGTACCGGCAATGGAACTGATGATGCACAGATGTCCGCCGCCTTTACCAAGGAAGTAGGAGAAGGCGCAGTCAACGAGCTTCACGAAACCGTCGACATTGGTTGCGACGATATCCAATTCAGCGTCAGGATTGAGTTCGGTGTTTTGGCATCCGATGCCGGAGCAGTGAATGTACAGATCCATTCCACCAAGATCGGCAATCAGAGCAAGCAGGTCACTTGCGGCATCGTTGGAGCGCACGTCAATGCGTCGCGTATGGATTCGTTGCGGTGCCTGGGCTTTGATTTCTTCGAGACGCTCAGTTCGTCTTCCTGCAATGCCGAGTTCCCAGCCTTTGGCAAGCAGCTGCAGTGCTACTTCCTTGCCGATTCCGGATGTCGCGCCGACGATGATTGCTTTGGGCATTGTGTTTCGGTTCTCCAAGTCTGTTGACGGCGTCCGTCTTTTTTGACGCAGAGTATAGTTCTCAAAAGAGTAGCAGAGCGTGTAGGAGGTCGTGCATGGACTGGATGATGCCGCTTCTGACGGATACCGATTCAATCGGTCACATTCTTTTGGTGTACTCGGTGGTCATAGCACTTGGCATGGCATTGGGACGCATCAAGGTGTTCGGCATTTCGCTTGGCGTCACCTTCGTTCTTTTTGTCGCTCTGGCCGTGAGCTACGCCGGCATCACCGTCAACGGCACGGTTCTCAACTTCCTCCGAGATTTCGGTCTCATCCTCTTTGTGTTCTTCATCGGTCTGCAGGTCGGACCATCCTTCTTTTCGTCCTTCAAAAGCGGCGGCTTGCAGCTCAATTTGCTCACCTTGTTGGCGGTGGGCTTAAGCATTCAGGTGACGATTGCGCTCTTTCTGGTTTTGCAAGGTACCGTGACGCTTCCTCAGATTTTGGGGGTTCATTACGGCGCCGTCACTAATACGCCGGGCCTCGGTGCGACGCAGGAAGCGCTCGATATGTTGGGCTACAAAGGCGAGAACATCGCCATTGCCTATGCCTGCGCTTATCCGTTGGGTGTGGTCGGCATCATCACGTCGGCAGTAATTTTGAGAAAGATGTTTCGCATCAATCTCAAGGAGGAAGATCGACATTGGGACGAAGAGGCGAGTGCAAACAGCGATGCTCCGATCTTCTTTCATGTGGCTGTTACGAATGCCGGCATCAACGGTCAGACGATGCGCAACATTCGAGATTTCATCGGCAGAGCGTTCATTTGCTCACGAGTTCTGCACGACGGCGTGATCACGAGTCCGAGTCCTGACACGCAGGTATTTGTGGGTGACAAGCTGAGAATAGTGTCTGAAGCTGAGTCCAAGGCCGCGATCGTTGCTTTCTTTGGGCAGGAGGAAACCGACATTGATCTTGCGACGGCGCATTCGCCGTTGATTGCCCGCAACATTCTGATTACCAAGGATCAGGTCAACGGGATGCGCCTGGGAGAACTGCATCTGAGCCGCTATGACGGCGTCAATATCACACGAGTCTTTCGTGCCGGTATGACGCTTTTCCCGTACCAGAACTTGCATTTGCAGATGGGCGATCAGGTTTATTGTGTCGGACCGCAGCGCTCGATCGAACGCCTGGCCGATCGTTTGGGCAACCAGGTGCAAAAGCTCGATCACCCCAACATCATTTCGATTTTTCTGGGCATTGTTCTGGGGATCTTGTTGGGCTTTCTTCCCATCGCGATTCCCGGCATGCCCGTTCCACTGCGGCTTGGTCTTGCCGGCGGTCCTTTGATCGTGGCTATTCTTCTGGGGTACTGGGGGCCGCATTTCAAGCTCATAACCTACACAACACACTCGGCTAACCTGATGCTTCGCGAAATGGGCATTGCGCTCTTTTTGGCGAGCGTCGGCTTGAGCGCGGGCGATCGATTTGTCAGCGCCTTCATCGATGGCAACGGCTTGCTTTACGTGGCGCTTGGCCTGGTTATCACGGTCGTTCCGCTCATCATCACGGGTGCCGTGGCCCGCATCAAGTTCCAAATGAACTACCACCTCATCGTCGGGCTGCTGGCGGGTGCGACGACTGATCCTCCGACGTTGGCGTATGCCAACACGATTTCCGAAAAGGATTCTTCGGCGATTGCTTATTCCACGGTGTATCCGTTGGCGATGTTCCTAAGAATTCTCACCGGTCAGGTTGTGTTGCTGGCCTTGTGGAGCTTTGTGGTGTGAAGCTGTGAAGCGGGGCAATTCTGATAAGGAAGCAATCGCGGAAAAATGCATGCATCCTACCTTGTGGTATCTAACCGCACGATGCGTTGAGAGAAGAACCGTTGAGTTGTTGGAGTTGCAATTAACGGTGGATATGTCTTGAGTCTTGTGCTTTTGTCTCTATTGGTCTGAAAGCATCTCCCGCAGGCTTCATTCCTGTATTTTTTGATTGAAATCTATGAACAGGACTTGGCCACTATGGTGTACCGAGAAATGGCATTTTCTGTCACGGCTTTCTATCAATCTGACAATAAGATTGATAGATTGATAGCAAAAAGCTAAATGTGGGAGGAAAAGTGATAGAAAAGTTGCCTGAATGCCGGAGTGTACGTGTCGAATTCCAAGAAGGTTGGAGCCAAACGGCCAAAAAGACGCTGCTCGCGTTTGCAAACACGATTGGCGGAGATCTGTATTTCGGAATATCCGATGACGGAATCACGAAAGGACTCAGCAAGAAGGCAGTCAATGTGATTTCACGTACGGTTCAAGAATTTTGCCGTTCGGAAACTGAGTCCGTCCTTATTGATATGGTTTCAACGAAGGTTATTTCGGCAGGCAATTGCACGTACGTCCTGCGAGTGACTGTCGAACCCGGCGAGGATCGGCCTTATGCGTTGAAAGGTAAGCGGTATACGGGCGGCGCCTATGTGCGTGACGGATCTTTGTCTGTTACTGCTACGGAAGAAGAAATTCGCGACATGATTCGCGAGAGTTCACCCCAGCCATGGGAATCACGACTGAGCCGACAAACGGATCTCAGGTTCGGAGAAACTGCGGACATTTTTAAGAAATACAACGTCAGTTTTTCTTCTGCGCATTATCTGCGGTTGGGCTTGGTTGATGACGCTGATCACTTCACGCAATTGGGTGAACTGCTCTCGGATCAGAACCGGACAAAACTTGTGGTCGGAACTTTTTCACAAGACTCAGCATCGCTTTCTGTTCGCGAATTCTCAGGATCTCTGTTGAGACAAATTGACCAGGTATTCGACATGTTTGCCGCAATCAATCCGGAGTTGATCCACAAAACGGGGAAACTTGCAAACAAACGCCATTTCGCCTGGCCTCCAAAGGCTTTGAGAGAGGCACTGGTCAATTGTGCTGTTCACCGCGATTATTCGCAGTCGGGACCGACCAAAGTCTCGATCTTTCCGAATCGATTCGAATTTCTGTCCTACGGAAGCATTCCGGGACGACTGAGCGTTGACGATATCGTTTTGGAAGGCGTGAGCAAATGTCGCAATGAGCGCTTGGCCGATATTCTTAGGCGCCTGGGATGGATGGAGAATTACGGTTCTGGCTTCCCGATGATTTGGCGTGAATATGCCAATTCCGGTGCGGAACCGAAGCTGGAGGCAACCAGACGGGTGTTTCGCATCGTCTTGCCTAAGATTCAGGACGAGCCACGAGGAACAACGATGGAACGTTGTCGGGTACTGTTCGAAACACGCGACGCGCTTTCGATGACGGAAATCATGAATTTGCTGAACGTATCGAGAACTTCGGACAACACAGCGGTCAATGCTTTGTTGAAGGTCGGGCAGATTGAAAAGATCGGAACCGGACGAATGACCAAGTACCGTTCCTTATTGCGGTAGCTTTCGCTCTATTTCCTTTCGTTAGGCATTTCAAACGATTCCCGGAAGATAACGAAGGTTCTGCCGATGTCCTCCGACACCAAAGCTCAGTTCGCCGTCACTCCACCGGACGGTTGTCACTTATGCTGCAGAAAACCGGAAATCTTCAAGAAGAAGACTTCCGGTTGCTTAATCAGACGTTACGACTGGTCTAGAAATTCCAGCGGAACCCAACGTTGAAGAGATACGGATTGTCGATCTCTCCGCCCGAGGTGCGTTCGAGTTCACCATCAGAGCGATGTCGAAGCTGTTGCCGCTGTCGGAACTGCGAAAGACGTAGTAGCCGGATTTGTCGACTGTGGTCTGCCGTTCGTTCACCAAGAGCATCGCTCCTTTCGGAACGTCCGGATCAAGCGCATTGTCCGCCGCAAAGATGAGCGGTCTGGCAATGTCCTTGCCCTGCACCTCAAAGCTCCGTTTGCCAAAGTAATTGATGGTGATGTCTTCTTCGCCCGGCTCACACCCGAAACGCGTTGAGGAATACATCTTTTCAGAATCTTTGAGGGCTCCTCAATTGCGGTACCTTCTGCCGGACCCGACCAGAACGCCTTCGATCTGGAAGTCGTCGTATTCGCCCGGGTGAATGACTGGATAGTTGCCGGAGCTGTTCTGCGGATGCAGTTCCGGTTTGCCGTCGACAAATTCGAGCTTTTTGAGCGTGAAGTCTCCCTGCAAATAGGCGAGTACGATGTCGCCGCGGCGCGGTTCAACGGAGCGATCGATGATGAGAATGTCACCCTCGTAGATGCCGGCATCGATCATGGAGTCACCGCGTGCTTCGATGATGAAAGTCGCATCGCGGTTTTTCACGAAGTAGTCGTTAAGCGACAGGTCGTTTTCGGCATAGTCCGCAGCAGGGGAGGGAAAGCCGCACTGAACCGTCAGGTCGATGAACTTGATGCCTTCGGACTCTTCACCGGGACGAGCGGGAGCCAGTTTCTTGAGCGCCATTGCCCGCTGCGTTGCCGCTTCAAGCAGGGGTCTCATAAAGTTTGCGCCGCCCAGTGACTTGCAGGTGTCGGCAAGCTTCTTGGTCACGCGAACCTGAAGATTGACATCGAGCAACTCATTGGTCAGACGAGGTCTTCCAACCGGTTTGTGTTCTTGGGACGAAGGCTGTTTTTTGCTTTTTTCCATGGGATTCTCGCACTTGCGATTTGTATACGAATGACGTATCCTACCTCAAAACAAGATTCGTATGCAAATGTCTACGCCTATTTTTCTCCATCTGGACGGCAATTCGTTTTACTGCAGCTGCGAGCGGCTTTTCCGTCCCGAGCTGCGCGGCAAGCCTGTTGTTGTGCTCTCCAACAACGACGGCTGCATCGTGGCGCTCACCAAGGAGGCCAAGGCCGTGGGCCTCAAGCGCGGCATGCCGCTTTTTAAGGTCAAGGACATCGTTGAAGCCAACAAGGTGGCCGTATTGTCTTCCAACTACGAGCTTTACAACTCGATTTCAGGGAGGATGCAAAGAACCGTTGCCGGCATGATTCCGCGTATGGAGTCGTATTCCATCGATGAAGTGTTTGGGGATTTAACCGGGGTGGAAGACGGGGATCCGACACGTTTGACCGCGTTGGCGCAATCCATACGGCAGCGCGTCTACAAGTGGGTCGGCATTCCGACGTGCGCAGGGATTGCCCCTACCAAGACGCTTGCCAAACTGTGCGACCACTTTGCCAAGACCTATCCGGTTTTTAACGGCGTTGTCAATTGGCTGGAGCTGACGCCGGAACGTCAACGCAAAGCCATGGCGATTACGCCGATCAAGGAAATCTGGGGAATCGGCTCCAGAAACCGCGAGAGATTGGAAGCCATGGGCGTGAAGACGGTGCTTGATTTTGCCCGGATGGACGTTTCACTCATTCGCAGGCGCTTCACGGTCGTACTTGAGCGAACTCACAGAGAGATTCTTGGCGTCTCGTGCATTCCTTTGGAAGATCATCCGCAGCCGCGGCAACAGATTGTTCGGACACGTAGCTTTGCCGTGACGTGCAGTGACATGGACGCCATTCTTGCGGCCGTATCGGTTCACATGGCCGAAGCCGTCAATGTGTTGCGTAAGCAGGGCTGCGCCGCCAAAACGGTGGGAGTGATGTTTCATACGGATCCGTTCAAAGCCAACGGACGTTATCACGCGGTCGTCGAATACAGGCCATTGCAGCATGCGTGCGCAGACGTCATTACGCTGACTCATGCCGCACACGATCTGGTGCGAGCCTTTTTCAAGGAAGGATACGGGTACAAGAAAGCGGGTGTCATGCTTGCCGACCTGGTGCCGGCTGAACATTCTTTGGTGCCGACAACGCTTTTCGACACGGATGAGATCGAGGTTCTGAAACGCCGAGAGAGGATTCAGGCCTCGATTGAGGCCCTGAACGAGAAGTTTGGCGGCAAGGTGGTGACGCTCGCAAGTGCCAGGTGTTCTGCGGAGTGGGCGATGCGGCGAGAGTATTTATCACCCTGTCCGACGACGAAGTGGAATGATTTGCTCAAAGCCAACTGAATTGCGGCAGATCTGAGCGAGCAGGGAAGAGCCGGTCTGCCGCTCAATGACCAGAACCACTCACTGCCTCACTGCGTGACATTGCTCGAAAAGCTCGCTTTCTGCTTTTCCAAAGCCAGAAGCATCAGGCGTTTCGCTTCATCCACCATGAAGAGCGGGATGTTGAGAAGATTGCCATTGAGGCTGAGATTCTGCATGGAAAAGCGCACGCGCAAAGGTATCTGCTCACCGTATTTGTCCATAAAGACGCGCAAACTCGGCGATTTGACATTCATAGAGGCTTTTACTTCGATCGGAACAACGATTCCGCCGAGTGAAGCCAGAAAATCAACCTCAGCCTGAGGTTTAGCCATCGACCAGTAACACAGAGATTCCTCAAACTGCGGGCTCAGGCTTTGCAGAACAAGGTTCTCAGCCATCGATCCTTTCATTTCGCGGAAAAGCATCGGAGCATCCTGTAAGACAGATGGCTCGATACCGGAGAGTCGGGTAAAAAGTCCAATGTCGACGAAATAAACTTTGAATGCGCCGGGGTCTTCGTAAGCGGACAACGGAATGCCGGGACATGAAACGCGGTGAACGCATCGAGCCATTCGGGCATCAACCAGCCATTGGAGAGCGTCGCCGTATTTGCGCGCATTTGAGCGTGGTTCAACTTCGTTGAACCTGAAACGGTTGTTTTCACGAGAAAGCTGTCGGGGAAGCGACTGCCATACTCTTTGAATTTTCGGTGCGTCAATGGCACTTGCATGGCTGAAAATATCCTGCCGATAGACTTCCATTACAGACTGCTGAATCTGCCGCGCCAGAGTCAGATCCTGTTTTTCACACCACGCGGAAACCGCTTCCGGCATCCCGCCAACTGTTTGATAGTGAAGGAGCTTCGTGCTAAGCGGCTCAAACAAATATTCCGGTAGCGGTTCAAACTCGGAAGAATTCCTCAGACAGTCGACCAGGCCGTCTTCTCCTTGGGCGAGAAGAAATTCGCTGAAATTCATTGGCTCGAGCGTCAAGAAATCGACCTTACCAACGGGGTAGGACGGGGGACGTGCAAGTTGCAAACCAAGCAGTGACCCCGCTAAAAGCACAAAGAGGTCGCTACGGAGTTCGCAAAAATATTTCAACGCATGAATCGCTTCAGGACAAGCCTGCGCCTCGTCAAAAATGATCAGGTCTCCGGGAGCGATAGGACGCCCGCTGCGATACGCTAACGTTTCCAGAATAACCTTTGGAGACCGAGATGTCTTGAAGAGCTCGCATAGGGCCGGATCCATATCAAAGTTCAGATAATGGTAATGTCCCTCAAAATGCTTTTGAGCGAACTGCGTCATCAACCAGGTTTTTCCAACCTGGCGAACACCGCGGATGATGAGAGGCTTTCTGTGCGGTGACAGTTTCCATGCCTCAAGCTTCTCCATGGCAATACGACGCATCCTTCTTCCTCCAGAGTTTTTGTCTTCCTTAGTGTAGGGGATTTGGTGCAAAAATGCATCAAATTCCTAGAAAAAGAATGCGTGCATGCATCAAATTCCAAGGATTCTGATGCATATATGCTGGTCTCGTGACCTTGCCTGAAATTGGTTGACAGTTTTCCGCGGTGTGATTGAATAAGTAGACAGCTTTTGTTTTTTGCCTGAAACGGTCGACAGCTTTTTTGCAAAGACCAGATTTGGTTGACACCAAACAGTCTCGTCGGAGAGTTTTCTTCGATTCTATCCTTGCGTCATCCTCTTTATCCTGTTGACGTAACGAGTCGAGGTCAACTTCGACTCAGGGGTGATCGTGTCAAGCCCAAAGCCTCGCTTAATGGAGGGGCCCCGCGCAGCGGGGCGTAGGCCGTTCATCGAGGCGCAGTGGCTTGCAGCGCAGATGGATTAGGCAATGAGGCCAGAGGGTTTGGCACTCTGTCCGACGACGAAGAGGAATGATTTACTCAAGGTCGATTGAATTGCGGCAGATCTGAGCTTGTCGGGGAGCGATAGGAAAGTGTGAAGATTACGTTCTGGCAGATTGCGATCCGGCGGAACATAATCTTTAATAGTTAAATCAGGAAAATAAAATAGTAGGCGCAGGAGTAGAAGATGGGCGACACAGATTTCTTTGGCCGCGTCGGTGAACTTGAATCATTGCAGGATGCGTATGACAGCAGAATAGCCGAAATGGCAATTATTTACGGCCATCGGCGTATTGGAAAAACGGCGCTTATTCAAAAATTCTGTGAAGGGAAACCCACCTTTTTCTACACAGCGAAAGCATGGAAAGATCCGTATCAGTTGGATCGTTTTTCTCAGGCTGTGGGAACATTTTGCGGAAATCCTCAATTGCGCTATCTCGAGTGGACTTCGGCGCTCAGGGCACTTGCGACTCAGCCGTCACCGGTTCGCAAGGTGATTGTCATTGACGAATTTCAATACATTGCCAAGGAGCGTCCGAGCATACTCTCCGAGCTTCAGGTGCTTTGGGACGAGGAGCTGTCCCGAGAAAACATTCTGCTGGTGCTTTGTGGCAGCGCCGTGTCTTTTATCGCCAAAGAAGTTTTGGGAGAAAAGAATCCTCTTTACGGGCGAGCGAGAACCATCATGAAAGTTCGTCCGCTTCCTTTTCAGACGGTCGCCGAATTTGTGCCTTCTTACTCAGTGGATGACGTTTTTCGCGGCTACGCCGTGTTGGGCGGAATCCCTTATTTCTGGCAGGGCGTGAATCCTCAACGTTCAATGACGGAACATCTCGCCGCCAATATTCTGAGATCCAATGGTTTTCTCAATGATGAGGCTCAATCGGTATTGAGGCAGGAATTTCGGGATCCTGCCACCTACAACGCCATTCTTCAAACGATTGCCTTCGGGTCAACGTCAAGAAACGAAATTGCGCAGAAGAGCTTGGTGGATACGCGAACGCTTTCCAAATATTTGTCCGTACTGGAAGACATGGATTTGGTTGTGCAGGAATTCCCCGTCTTCGCAGGTCCGGGGGATTTGGGGAATGCGTCTCGAGGACTCTATCGCATTGCCGATCCGTACGTGAAATTTTGGTTCCGGTTTTTAGCCAACAATCCGACTCTGATCATGACGAGGCAAGAGGCCCTTTCAGAATGGGAAGCGACCGTAGAGCCTTGTTTTGCGGATTTCGCAGCGGAATCTTTTGAGCAGGTCTGTCGTCAATACCTGACACAACTGCGCTTTTCCGGGAAGTTGCCGTTTTCTGTGACGACTCTGGGGCGATGGTGGAGAAACGGCACGGAGATTGATTTGGTTGGAGCCGATCACGAAAGACGGCATTGTCTTGTGGCTGAATGCAAGTATCGCAATCAGAAAGTCGGGATCAAAGTGTTGCGCTCCCTTCAGGCCAAATGCGAACAACTGCCGGTTGCGGAGGACGCCGTATTTCACTATTGGATTTTTTCTCGCATGGGATTTGACGACTTGTTGCTTGATATGGCTACGCGGGATCCTTATTTGCATCTTGTCGGGATGAATCAGTTGCTTGATTGAATCGTCGGGAGAGGTTAGTCGGCGGCGGTAACGACGGCAAGCACAAGCTGTCATTCGGACTGAATTAAGCGACTGGATTAGCGTCCATTGTGCCTGACAACGACGTGGGACGAAGCGTCGAAGGTCAAATGATCTCGAAAAGAAACCGCTAGCGGTTTACGCGATTTGCAGACCGCTAGCGGCATCCTTGGCTATTGATCAGCTTGCGTTGCTTAACGCTTTTGAGCTGATGGCACTATGACCGAAGGAACTTTGGTTGAGGGGACTTCATCTCTGGGAGCCTGCTGCGGAGACTGATTGGCTGAAGCTACCGTAGGTGAGTCACAGACGAAGTCAATGGTGGCTGTGGCGCTCTTGTCGTTGTTGCCGTCATTGAAGCGAGACTTGAGCAGGCGGAACTTGAAGTCCTTGTCCGCACAGAATTCCTGAGCCTGTTTGATCAGTTCAACGCGAACAATGCCGCCGTTGTCGGTGGAGTCGCTCGAAGCGCTGATTGTGTAGGTGTTGTTTCCGATCTCGACGAAACCAGTGCGTTCGGGCGAACCGGCACAGCCGGCGAGAAGCAACGCCGAGGAAAGGGCTATGGCCAGATGGAGACGACGGTTGAGCATGAGCTACCTCGAGTGAAAAGTACTTATTGCTTCGATTGTAGCGGGATAGTGGTGTGTTGAAGTGCCGGGAAATTGGAACAAGAAGTAAGCAAAATGATATGGGGTATCCGAAACTCGAAAATAAAACTAACGTATACAGTATGTGAAAAAGGCATTGAACGAGAAGTCTCGGCGACTTATTTTTTTAGTCTTGCCTGCCTTAATGCTTCGCGGATTGTATATCACGTAGCCACTGATATTTATGGCTGTGTATCATTCGGCATAAAACGAACAAACAATAGAACGCTTGGTTGGTGGTTTTCAAAGGCGAATCAGCCTTATTTGTTTTGTGACTACTGTGCCCAAACAATTCCAGGAGCGACTGAAGAATGGTCGAATTGGATGAGAATATTGTCTGTTGCACGCAGATTTGAAGTTTCTAGCTGTAGCAAATGTCTGAAGTCCGTACATTGACACCATACGCGCTTACGATGATCAACTCAATGCGCGCGATGGGGTACTCCTTTGAATCGGCACTGGCCGATATTGTCGATAACTCCGTGGCCGCGGAGGCCGGCCGCATCGAGATCATTTGCCCGACGGCAGACGATGCCGAGCCGTACATCTGCATTTTGGATAACGGGCACGGAATGTCACGCGACAAGCTGATTGAATCCATGCGGTATGCCTGCCGAAATCCTGACAATGAACGTGCGAAAGGAGATCTCGGTCGATTCGGCTTGGGGATGAAGACGGCGTCGCTGTCTCAGTGCCGACGTCTGACCGTTGTGTCAAAGACGTCCGAAGGAGTCACAGGAACCGTTTGGGATCTCAATGTCATTCAGAAAACGGAAGATTGGTCTCTGCTTCTTTTGTCGGAAGACGAGTGCAGACGGGTTCCGCGGTTCGAAAGTCTGGATGCGTTCGAAAGCGGAACGCTTGTTGTCTGGGAAGATTTCGATCGGCTGAACCTGGGAGCCGATGCCGTTCATGCACTGATGGACATCGTCAGTCTCGGGGCAGAACATTTGTCGCTTATCTTCCATCGGTTCATAACCGGTGACGGTGATTTGCCCGAAATCGACATCAGCGTCAACGGGACTTCGCTTCAGGCTAAAGATCCTTTCGGAGAAGGCTTTCGCCGCGGAGCCAGCCGCATGCCTGAGGAATTCATCACCGTCAAAGAGTTCCCACAGGAACCGATTGTCGTCACAGGGTACACTCTGCCGCATCAGAATCTGATGTCCGAATCCGAACGCCGCAGTTTGGGAGTCCGTGACGGATCGAGAACCTGGGGTGATGATCAGGGCTTTTATGTTTATCGCGGGGGGCGTCTGATCTATTGGGGCGGATGGTTGCGACTGAGACAAAAAGCGCAGCTGGCCAAGCTCTGCCGAGTCAAAGTGGATGTCCCCAACTGCATGGATCATCTTTGGGAGCTGGACATCAAGAAATCCAAGGCTACGCCGCCCAGAACCGTACGTGAGCATTTGAGCCGTCTTTTGGAAGATCTGCAAAAGAAGTCTGTCGTCGTACAACGCGGAAGACGCTCAGACCGTTCGACGGACGATGTCGGATTGCTATGGAACGCCGAATTGGTGGGGAAAAATTTTTATCGGGTTTCCATCAATCGCGAAAACGTCCTGGTAAAGACGCTGTACGCAGCAATGGACACGGCCGTTCGCAAACAGTTTGAAGCTCTGCTGAGTTTGCTCGAAATCGGCTATCCCTCGAAGTGGGTCAACAGCCAATATCTGGCAGATGCGACGGACATCAATACGGCTGACGCATCCGACGGCGGCCCGTCGCGTGCAGAGCTCAAGGCGGCGCTGAAGCATTTTCTGACTGCGACAGGAAACGACGGAACCGATGATATGCTGCTTTATGCCTTGCAAGGAATTCCGTTGTTCGAAGGCAAAATGAAACTCACACGGGAAATATTGAACGAACTTCAGCAGGAATTGAAAAATGGCCGTTGATTTGGGAATGTTGGCGACGTATGTTTCTGCCTTCAATACGAAATATGCGAAGAACTTCAAAAATGCTGCTTTAAAAGAAGAGCAATTCAAAGAGCAAATCATCGAAATATTCAAAGAAATTGATAAGGGTCTTTCTTTCTTGTATGGCCAAAAGGCTACGGACCGGCAGTTTTTTGATGCTTTTTATCGCGAAGCCAAAGCCCGTGTGACATTCAGTTTTGAAGAAAGTACGACGTTGCAGGACGATGACGAATATCGTCCCTGGGTAAGCAAGCTTTGGCGTGAAATCGAAGGTTCTTCGCAATTTTGGCAGGCTTACAGCAGTCGATTGAGATTTGATAAGCACTGGTCGGACGAAACGGTGGAGGAAATCAATAAAGTAGCCGATGATGTGCTTGATCATTGCGGCAATCCGCGGGAAACAGGCTATTCCTGGGATAAGCGAGGCATGGTGATCGGGGATGTGCAGGCAGGGAAGACCGCTCTGTACGCCGGACTTATAAATAAAGCTGCCGATGCGGGTTACAAGGTCATTGTGGTACTAGCCGGTTTACTTGAAAACCTGCGTTCCCAGACGCAAGAGCGCTTGGAATACGACTTTGTCGGACGAAGCACCCGAAATGAAAAAATAGGAAAGAAAAAAACGGAAACGGCTCCGACCAAGAGAATTGGTGTCGGCAACATGCGAGACGAAAAAAATTCCTCGGTCAGTTGGTTCACGACGGTCAATAGGGATTTTCATTCCAACTATCAGGAGAAGGGGATTTCCGTTTCGAGTCTCAACTCGTGTGTTTTTCTTGTCGTGAAAAAGAATGCGAGTGTACTCAAGAATCTCAATTCGTGGTTGAAAGACAACAACATGCCGCAAGGCATGAAAATTGCAGAGCCGTTACTTGTCATCGATGATGAAGCGGACTGTGCCTCCATCAATACCAATGACGAGGATGAAAAGCCGACGGCAATCAACAGAGAAATCCGACGCCTGCTCTCTTATTTTTCGCACTCGTCTTACGTTGCGTTCACGGCTACACCTTACGCCAACATCTTCATTGATCCTGAACTGACAGACGACGAGCTTGATCTTTTTCCGAAAGACTTCATCACGTACATGTCCATTCCGTCCACGTATTACGGCGTGCACGGAATGATCGACGATTATCGCGGAACCTCAGAAGTGCTCGACGAGACCGTCCTGATGATCGAGGAAGATGAAGAACACGGCCCCTTTCCATTGAAACATAAAAAGGATTTTGCAAAGACATTGGCTGACTCCCGGCATCCTTTACCCGAATCCATGCTCGAAGCATTGAGGCAGTTCCTTCTGATCAATGCCATTCGGGATCTGAGGGGAGAAGAGAACACCCATCGAACAATGATGGTGAATGCGTCGCGCTTTACGGATGTTCAAAACGCTCTGAGCAAGAGACTGAGAGTTGTGCTCTCGAAGTACCAGAACGAGCTGCGTCTGTGTGCCCGGGCAAGTGATGCGGAAGGGAATTCGGTTTACCGAGCTTTCAAGCAATGTTTTGACCGATATTTCCCGCATTGCGGCTGCAAGTGGAAGGATGTTCTGAAGCAATTGCCGGCCTCTTCGCAGGGCATTGTGACTGTGGCCGTCAACCAGTCTTCTCCAGATACGCTCAATTACAGCGACCATGAGCAGGGCTTGCGGGCAATTGCCGTCGGCGGTCTGTCTCTGTCACGCGGTCTTACTCTGGAAGGACTTTGCGTGAGCTATCTCTACCGGACCACGGCAGCCTACGATACGCTCATGCAGATGGGACGATGGTTCGGATACCGCTCATACAAAGATCTGTGTCGTACGTGGATGACCTCACGAACATACGGCTACTTCGAAGACATTGCGCGTGCAATGGATGATCTGAAAGAACAGATCAAAGAAATGAAGAAACAACATCGCAAGCCGAATGACTTCGGTCTCAAAGTTCGTCAGAGCTCAGGAGCGTTACTCATTATCACGAATCGCAACAAAATGAGGACTTCCAAGGACGTGACGATCCGCACCTCGTTCTCGGCAAGCCTTCTGGAAACGGCAGAGCTGCCTAATGAGGAAGAAGAGATCCACCATAATCGGCAAGTTGTCGTTGACTTGGTAAAGGCTATAAAAGCCAAAGGCATTGATGCCGTGAAAAGCGGCGAGCGGATTGTTTTTGAAAATGTTCCGAAGAAAACGGTGGCTGAATTTGTGCGGAACTTCCATCCGCACAAACAGGATTATCAGTTGGCTGACTACAAAGACAATGAAGAAGGTGTGGCCAACTTCATCGAACAGACGGAAGTTGCCAAGCTGCAGAAGTGGGATGTCGTTATTTGGTCGAAAAAGGCGGGGGCTGATACCCGGATTGAACTCGGTGACACCGGGTTGAAGCTCGGCGTTGCGGAACGCAGGGTAATAGATCAGGACTATGAAAACGGCACCATAACGTTTTCCCATCACTGATTTTCAGATGTGTCCATGGAGGAAATCGGTGTTGATCCGGAGGATGTGAAAAGCAGCAAAAAGGACAGTAAGGGCGTCACTGCAAGCGGAAAAGAAAATTCGTACCGCTATCAACTGCGACGCCATCGCCCGAAACCGTTGCTTGTCGTTGTTCCCGTCAGAGCCAAATTTGAAAACGAGGTTGCCGATCTCAACAGCTGGTTCCCGGCCTACATGCTCAGTTTCTGCGAATTCGAAGCCGATGTAACCAACCGCGGCCTGGTGCATTACAGGGCCAATAAAGTATGGGCGTATGAATTCGGCCAGGATGAAGACGATTAAAGGATACGAACAGATGGCATTTGCAAAGGCTGATTTTCTGAGGGACTGGGAAGAATTGCGCTGCGGCCGATCGACCGGTCTTGTCTACCGTGTGCACGATTACTCCTGCTTTTCTGTAGGCCCCGCAATGACCGAGGACGGGTGCCCTGCGTTTTTCGTTAACGCCGGCCGGCGCTGTCGGGATCGTGACTACAAACACATGACGCTGCGCAGCCGACGTCACAGGGAAGGAGCTTATTTCCTCGTGTTGTCCTTGCGAAACGAAGAGTTGATCGATCGTTTTGCCGATCTTTGTGCTTTGCTGGACGAAGCGGCCGAACAAAGTGCGGAAAAGCGCGGAGAAGTCTTTTTGAAGGATCAGCTCGACCGTTGGGCGTCATTGCTTGACAAAGCACACCGCAAGTTCACGGACGAAGAAATCCGAGGACTGTGGGGCGAACTGACGGTTCTGAAAAAACTGATCGGTATGATCGGTCCGCAAAAAGCCGTTGAAGCCTGGAAAGCGCCGAAAGAAAAAGCCGAATACGAAAAATTCGATGCCGCATCCCAAGATTTTTCATTTGACGACCTTACCGTCGAAGTCAAAACCCGCTACGAACAGGCTGACGTCGTCACGATTTCATCCCTGGAGCAGCTCGATCCGGTCCCTGGGCAACGGTTGTTTTTGTACGTCGTTACGTTGCTTGATGCCGAAAACGGTAAAAATCTTTCAGACTTGATCTCGGTCGTACATCAGGAATTGGACAGAAACGGCGCTGAAATGACCGTCAAAGATCAATTCGATCATTTGGTCACACTGTACGGATTTGACGCAATGAGTGCGCGTGAAACGGCCGAAAAACGCTTCGAGTCAACGGCTGAAAACGTCTACGACGCGACTTCCGAAGCGTTTCCTTCGTTGAGACGATCCAAACTGCCGCCGGCAGTCTCGGCAGGCCGTTATCGCCTTCGTCTTTCTGCCATCACCGATTTCGAAACGGAGCTTCCGGCATGAGTCTGCTGCCGCAAACCCAAACCGAACAGTCTGAAGGAGAAATCCCTTCGGCGTACCTTGAGTTCAAAGACAAATTCATCGACTTTGCCCTCAGAAACACTCGTGACGACGAAACGGCTTTTTTGCTGGCAGTCCGTCTGATGGCTGCGTTGATCTGTGAAAAATCGGAACTTGTATTCGAACGGTTGCATTTCAGGGAACGGTTTGCCGATGACCCGGGACGCTCTTATGACTTCGTTGCGTTTGAGGACCGAACCCTGCATTTCTTCGTATTGGACTCGAAACTGTTCGAAAGAGATGATGAAACGGTTTCGTTGCCGATGATGGATGTTGAAGTCAGGGGCATGCAGACACTTTTTTTCCATGCGGAAAAAACCTACGCGGTCACACCGACTGGACAGGAAGACGCGCATGCTCTCTGTGCTCTCATTCTGTCGCGTCTGAGCAAGGCTCTGCCGACGGACGACGTCGATGAAATACACGTTCATTACCTCGCGCTCAATCCCGTACCTGAGACGTTCGTTGAGCCGATTGACAATGAAATCGGCAATCTTCGAGTTCGGGTCAGCGAATGGTCGCCTGCTCTCATACAGCCGACAATCGATCTGTTGACGGTTGCGGCGGTAAAAGCATTTCCCCCAGCGCAGAATCCACAGAAGGCAAAGCAACCGGAATCGGACGATGAGGTCAATTTTGCCGAAGAGTACCGCAGTCAAATTTTGCAAACGGTCGCTTCAGAAAAATTCCCGGCAGACAGAATTTTCGATCTGTTTGCAAAGACGCTCGTTCAGGCCGGACTTTATGGAGACATTCATGCCGCTCATGTCAGCGAAATGCAGATCGGAGCTCTCAGGTTTGCCCTGAGCGGCTATGCCTATGATTCGCAGTCCTGTGTTCTTTCGCTTTTCCTGCTTGACTGGGGCCCGTATGCTCGATCGGACTCTCCTGAGCCGTTGCATACTACCGATGTCACTCGTCTGACACAACGGCTTTTGAATTTCTACCATCTTGCCTCACATAACCGATTGATCAGCAAAGGTTTGAACGCTCAAACGGATGCAGGAAAGGCCGCGAGCGATATTTTCCGATGGAGTGCATCGGAAGACGGAGCCAAGATCAAGCAACTCAAATGTGTCACTCTGACGCTTCGTTCTTACAAGACCGAGAAAAAAGACCTGCTCGATGAATTCAAGTACGGGGGAAACAAACTGTCGTGCGTGAGACTCGTCTACGATTATCATGCACTGTACGAATTGAGTCATTCGGCGGACGGGATCGTTATTGACCTCGGCAAGTCGGAGGTTCAGGTCGGGCATGACACGGAGGAAAGGAAAGCCGATGCCTTGGTGGTCGAAGCCGGAAGTGATGCTCCTGACTTCGCCGGGCAACCGGAACCGAAGCAGTCTCCGGAAAAGCCGACGGAGCTTGCGGTAAGCCGTTTTTATCGTCCGCAGACGGAAGAAAAAACGCTGGACGTACAGGTCAATTCGGCCGAAGAATACCGCAGAAAAATTTTGCAGACGGACGCTTCCAGGGGACTTCAGGCATACAGAATCTTTGATCTGTTTGCCAAGACACTCGTCCGGGCAGGACTCTACGAAGATATTCGTTCCGCTCATTGCGACGCCAGACAGGTCGGTAATCTCAAGATTGCCCTGAGCGGTTACGCCTATGACCCGCAGGCGTGTATCGTCACGCTCTTCCTCCTTGACTGGGGGACGTATGTTTGTTCGGATTTTCCTGAACCTTTGCGTACTGTTGATTTTGATCGTCTGACAAAACGACTTTTGAATTTCTACGATCTGGCCGCGCAAAACCTGCTGATCGATGAAGTTCTGGATGCCCAAACGGACGAGGGACAGGCTGCGGGGGATATTTTCCGATGGAGTGCATTGGAGGATGAAAACAAGGTCAATCAAGTCAGGTGTGTCGTTCTGACGCTTCGTCCCGACAAAACCGGGAAAAGGGAGTTGGCCGAAGAATTCCCCTTCGGTGAAGACGGGCCGTCGTGCGTAAGACTTGTTTACGACTATCGCTCGCTGTACGAATTAAGTCATTCGTCAGCCGAAGTTGTCATCAATTTCGAAGATCCGAAAGAGGAATTCGAGCCCGTTGACATGATCGAAGCATTCAATCGCCAAGACGGTTATCGGGCGTATCTCGGACGCATGCCGGCTGTGAACCTTGCCAGGATCTACGATCGGTACGGTCAGCGAGTGCTCAACGGCAATGTACGTGCTTTTCTCCAGAGCAACAACCGTGTGAACAAAGGCATGCTCAAGACGGCAAAGGAAGATGCTGAGTCCTTCTTTGCCTACAACAACGGAATCTGCGTGGTGGCACGCGAAATGGCAACGTCGCGGCACGGCACGGCGGACAGAATCGTTAGCGTCCGGGATTTCCAGATCGTCAACGGCGGCCAAACGACGGCGACATTGCACAAACTCTGGAATGATTTTCGTCGGAAAACCAAGTCAGAACCTGAAGCAGCGAACGTTCTGAAGAACGTTTATGTGCCGATGAAACTGACCGTTCCGTCGCCGACGTGTTCGGACGAGCAGCGTGAAGCGCTGATCATGAACATTTCAAAGTTTGCGAATTCGCAGAGTGCAGTTTCCAATGCGGATTTGGGCGCGAATACGCACTTTCAGATCAAATTCAAGTCCCAGTCCGAACACAGCCGTTGTGCGATCCGTCCTTCACTCGGCGGTTCGGGGACGGTTACGTACTGGTATTACGAACGATCCAGAGGTTCATACAAAGTTGAGTCGGAGCGGGACGAAGCAATACTGACCAAACGCAAGAAAAAGGGAAAATCACCGTTTGAGCTTCGTTACCCGAAGAAATTCACCAAAACCGATCTGGCCAAGTGGATCAAAGCTTGGGATCAGGTTCCGCACATTGTCAGCAGAGGGTCGCAGAAGTGCTATGCGGCATTCGAAGCGGATGTCCGCAATGCGGAAAAACAGGATCCGTCTCTTTCTTTCGTAACGCCGGAATATGTGCAATATTGCATCGGAAAGGGGATTCTTTTCAGACAGGTCGATTCCGTCGTGGCAGGCACGTTGTGGTACAAGGCTGCGAAATCCTATAAAGCCAACCTTGTTTGCTACGCAGTCGCATATCTGTCGCTGACCTTGCAACGGTTGTACGGAAAAGAGGCCGAGCTCGATTTCTTCCGGATTTGGGATAAACAGGCCACGCCGACAAATCTGGCTCCGATCGTTGAAAGAATGGCAAGACTGGCTTTGGAAACGTTCAATTGGGAAGACCGAGGTTGGGATGACGTCGGCGAATGGGTCAAAAAGAAAGAATGCTGGGAGAAGATGTCAGAACATGTGATGGACTTCTCGGATGCCGAAAAAAGGCTGTTGCGCGACTGGACGGTTCTCCGAATACCTGAATACACCCCGGTCGTCGAAACAAGTACAGAGACCGCTCCGGATGCGGAGTGAACTGAAAAGACGAGCATCTCAAAAAAAATTAAGGATCCCCGTTATCTGTCAATTGACACAGCGTCACCATGGACAACAAAAACGCCGAGCAAAGAAGTCGTAACATGTCCCGCATCCGCGATCGCGACACAAAACCAGAAATCACCGTACGTAAGCTGCTATTTGCTGACGGATTTCGCTACCGAGTGAACGTAAACGATTTGCCGGGCAAGCCAGATATTGTTCTGAAAAAATATAACGCCGTTATTTTCATCAACGGCTGCTTCTGGCACGGCCATGCAAATTGTCGCTTTGCAAAAACACCGGAAACAAACACTGCTTTCTGGACGGCAAAGATTGAAGCCAACAGAGCCAGAGACGCTGAAGTACGACGGCAACTGCTGGCTGACGGCTGGCGTGTCCTGACCGTCTGGACGTGCTCGCTCAGAAACGCTGAAAAGCTTCGAACGACCTACTCACAGATCAAAGCCTGGTTGCTTGGTTCCAATGTTTCAGCAGATTTGTGATCTTTGAATCGAACCTGCAATTGAAGACCGAACATCGGTGTGTCGCCGGAGAGGTCAAGCCGACCGCCGTCGTGACGCTTTGTCGAAGGCGTATCAAACACTGTGTTCTCAAGCAGATATTGCCCGATGGAATTGCGGGTGAAAAGCTCAAGGCAGACAACCCGTCCGTCTTGCAGTACGACAATAAATCCGCCGTTCGCCAGATCCTTGCCATCCCACTTTTTACTTACAGTGGCTCCTGTGGAGAAGGCAAGCAGGAAATTCTGCATCTTGTACTGAACGGACATGCGAATCTCTCGTTCGGTATCTCCGAGTCCGGAAAAACAGGCAGTGTTACGGTAATGGCTGCAGCAAATATCGACAAGGTCGGACAACGTTCGTTGCTTTCTTCCTGACGAAGAGCTGTAGTGTTCCAGGAGTAGTTCGGCAAGAATTTCCGGGAACCTGGAATCAATGATGCGCAACGTATAGTCAAGTGCCGAACTTGTACGGCTGAACTTCAGCACATAGCCGTGCTTTCGGAGCAAAGCGATTCGCGGACGAATATTCCTTTTTTCTTCTATCTGAGTCTTGATTTCAGAAAGCGTCAGACGGTCCTGCTCTGTGAGCCGTCTGCCGTCGGCCGCTACGATTTCAAAGAGAAACAGCGAATTATCCTTATTGGCGTTCACCAGTGTCGGAGGAGCACCCAGATGGGACTTTACTGAAAAACCCAATGTATGAGTATGCGGTTGATGGGGAGAGGTCACTACACCTGTGAAGTCGCTCTTATCGGAACTTTTAGCCGAGAGACGGTCAGTAAGGAGCAAATTTTTAAGCTGCCCGATCATAGGATCGGTTTCGTCAATGGATTCGTCCGAGTTTTGGATCAGATTAAGCAGTTGATCGGCGTAATTCCTAACCAATTGCCGATCGACAATATCGGTTGCTCCGTTTTTTGTGATGCAAAGTTTCCCGTCGTCTGTCAGCTCATAAGATACTTCTGCATCCTCTTTTCGGAAAACTTTCAGGAAATGAACTTGATCGCCCAGAAGATGCAATGAACCGTCAACGAGTTCCACAACCTTATTTCCTAAAATGGAAACGAAGGCATAAAACTCGCTGACTTCGCCTTTGTTCTTGGTGGCCATGGCTCAGTCTCCGATCGCCTTGTTGCGCGGCTTGTCAAGGATCTGCTTGATGTTACGGGCGATCGCTTCGATGACGTTAACGGTTACCGAGTTGCCCATTTGCTTATAGGAGTGAACGTCCGCAAGAGGCAGCTTATAAGAGTCGGGGAAGCCCTGCAAGCGAGCCCATTCTCTGGGGGTCATCTTGCGGATGTGTTCCGCGTTGATTTCACCCTTGATGTGGGTTGTAGGCCTAAGATTCTTTTGACGGTCATCAACAAGCAGGTTGCGTTCGCGTCCCATGCCCCCGCAGACAATGGCAGCGGAGACGTCGTCCCAGGAACGTACCTCGTAACCGAAACCGTGCCCCAGAGCCTCATGCTTGGCTCGGTGTGCCCGTAGTGTTTTGAGATACTGGGCACTCAGATAATATTTAGCAGGCACAGGGTCGGACTCCACAATGTCCCGGATACGCTTTGAGGAATCGGTAGGGGCAGGGAATTCAAAATCCGTTGCATCAATATCGTTACGGAATGCCACGATATAGATGCGCTCACGATTCTGCGGCACCCCGAAATCGCGCGAATTGAGCACTTTGGCAAAAACTTGGTAGCCCAATTGCTTGAGAGTGAGAGTGATCACGCCGAATGTGCGGCCTTTGTCGTGAATGGTGAGCCCTTTGACGTTTTCGCAAAAGATCACCTTCGGTTTGTGTGTTTCGCAGATTTTGGCAACTTCAAAGAAGAGAGTGCCGCGACACATGCCCTTGTAATCGTCCTGAAAGCCCATGCGCTTTCCCGCAAGAGAGAATGCTTGACACGGAAAACCGGCAAGGCAAACATCAAATGCAGGGATCTTTGCCTGGATTTCTTCCTTGGTTATATCTCCGGCAATTTCGAATTCGTCGTTGAAGTTGGCCTTGTATGTGCGCTGTGCGGGCTGATCCCATTCGCTGACAAAAACTGTGGATATCTCATCGCCGAAGGCTCGTTCGAAACCCAGTCGGATGCCGCCAATGCCGGCAAAGAGGTCGATGGAACGCAGTGTTTTCTTCTTACTGGTCATGTTGAGATTTTGGTTGTTTGAAGCAAATCGGATGAAGCAACGGGAGACGTCAGCACTGAGAGTCCGCAGTTTTGTTTTGCCCTGTAGCAGCAGACACAACAGAAAACCCACCGGCTTTGCAAATTGCGAGCGGTGGGTTTCCAGACACCCGTGCTGTACCTGCACCGAGTATCCGTCTCGTTAGCAGGACATTCTGCAGCTCGGGCCCGTCGCGAAGTTTATCAGGGTATCGTCGACCGTGCCTCAACTAGACGAGGTCTTGTACGGGCTGTGAGCATATTTCTGTCATTCCTGCCTCAGGAACTCTATCGAGTTTTATTTCAAATTTCGGGAGATAAATCCATATCGAATAAACCGTGAATCAGCGGTCCTAATAAAGGGACAGACGCGGGAGCTAACTCCTCATAAATGCCATGGTTTTCGATGCATGTTTCGTCAGCACTGTCCATCATGTCATCTGTAATAACATTGTCATTGCGACCAAACACAAGTTCTTGCATTTCAGCTCTCTGCAATACGGAAGAGTACTGATATGGGGTGGGGCGCGAAATTTGGACCTGAAGGTTCAAGCATTAT
>ULRR01034957.1_pt1 | contig 42372 bp, 31 predicted proteins | sample 1955651 | NCBI WGS metagenome assembly ULRR01 (sample SAMEA4835688, study PRJEB28245) | human gut metagenome | biome: gut microbiome; material: fecal sample | place: Denmark | collected 2008
GGAAAACGCCACAAAGACATTTTATCTGGACAGCCCACAAGATATCGTCGCATACAAACAAACTCAACAAACATTTCCGGTAGAAGGCATCGTCACCACCGGTACAGGTGAGCCTATCACAGGAGCTATTGTGAGCATCCAGGGAACAGGACGGCGGACAAGTACGGATGAAATTGGTCTGTTCCACATCGATGCCGACTATAACCATCCGGTAACCGTGCGTGCCGAAGGGATGGACAATCAGTCCATACCCATCCAGTCGTTCCTGCAAAGCCCGAACGAGCCGCTTCCTATTACCATGAGCCGTAAAAGCTCCAGCCGCATCTATGCTTCGGCAGAACAGATGCCCGAATATCCCGGCGGCATGAAAGCTTTCATGAACTACTTGAAACGAAACCTGAAATATCCCCCAAAAGCCAAACGTGACAGCATCGAAGGAGTGGTAGCCATCCAGTTTGTCGTAGAACGTAACGGACTGATTACCTCCCCCACCATTGTCCGTAGTCTGGAACCCACTATGGACACTGCTGCCTTGACCGTTATCAAAGAGATGCCCCGCTGGATTCCAGCTAAAGACCACGGCATTACAGTACGTTGCAAGTATTCTGTACCTGTACAGTTCAAGATAGAACGCCCGAAACCCGTACAACCTAAACCACTCTTGGCGCAAACCGACAGCATCGCCCGTCGCGACAGCCTGCTCTCCGACTCACTCCGGACAGATTCGCTGCGTATTGATTCGCTGATTCCTTTCCGGAAGATACAAGCAGATTCATTACAAGCAGACAATCTCCAGCTTCGGACGGATTCACTCAAACTACAAACAGATTCGCTGTCTTTATTACCTGATTCGTCAATCATCAGCCGCGATTCATTGCTGTTGAAGAAAGACAGCCTACTGTTGCCAGCCGACTCGATAGCACGCAAAGACTCGTTGGTACAGACAACCATTGACCAGCAAGCTACCGAACAAAAGCCCAAAAAGCGCAATATTTTCGTACGGTTCTTCCGCTGGTTGTTCGGAATAAAAGATAAGGAGCCGGAACAGCCAACTGTAGAAACAAATAAAATATAGGAGGGAAAAAACAAAAATTACACCTCTTGGAGGAGGTAAAAACCTATCTTTGGGAAAAATTAAAGCATAATGAAACAGCTACATCTACCCAAACATTGGATAATCACAATCTTCTGTTTAGCCTTCTTGTCCGCTTGCTCGGACACTGAAACCAAGCTGAAAGAAGATATCCCTCAAGAACAAGAGCCAGATGAATCCCCTGAACCGGAACAGCCGGAAGCGCTGCCCGATTACCCGACTCCCGACCGGAGTGTCATACCTGCCTTTCCACAAGCTTATGGGGCAGGGAAATATACCACCGGAGGAGCAGGCGGAAAAGTCTATACTGTTACCTCACTTGCCGATGACGGTTCGGAAGGAACCCTACGTTGGGCTTTAAACCAAAGCGGCAAACGTACCATTGTCTTTGCTGTAAGCGGTCTGATTGAATTACAAGAAGAACTTGACATCCGCAACGGGGATGTAACCATAGCGGGACAGACAGCACCCGGCAAGGGTATCTGCCTGAAAGGGCATCCAGTAGCTATCAAGAGCGACAATGTCATCGTGCGCTTTCTCCGTTTCCGTATGGGGTCGGACAACCTGACAGAGGATGAAGCGGACGGAGCAGACGCTTTTTGGGGCAAGAACAATCAAAACATTCTGATTGACCACTGCTCGATGAGTTGGAGTACAGACGAGTGCGCCTCTTTCTACGATAACACCAACTTTACGATGCAATGGTGCATCATCAGCGAAAGCCTGACCCGTTCCATACACAACAAAGGCACACACGGATACGGAGGAATCTGGGGCGGAACTCCTGCCACATTCCATCACAACCTGATGGCACACCACAGCAGCCGTACCCCACGTCTGTGCGGAAGCCGCTACACAGGCATTCCGGAAAAAGAGGAAACAGACCTGCGTAACAATGTATTCTACAACTGGGGACCTACCAACGGAGGCTACGCCGGAGAGGGAGGGCATTTCAACTTTGTCAACAATTACTATAAACCCGGTCCTTCCACCTGCACCAAGAAAGGTATCATCAACCGCATTTTCCAACCCAACGGTGATGACGGAACACAGAATAATCCCAAAGGCACATGGGGAATCTTTCACCTAGCAGGCAATTACTTCGACGACACTTGTCCGGACATGCCTGAAGATTACCGTCCACTGATTGCCGCAGTTAATGCAGATAATTGGGTAGGGTTACAGCCTAATGAAAAAAACGTCCCGCTGCCTGAAGGCGGAGAAACAGCGATACGGTCGGAACAGGCTTTCAATATCACTGCCGACGCAGACGCTTATACCCAATCGGCACAGGAAGCTTACCAATGGGTGCTGGACTATGCGGGAGCCTCACTCGTCAGAGACGAAACAGACAAACGCATTGCTGAGAATGTACGCAATGGCGACTATACCGCCGAAGGAAGCAACGGCAGTTCGAACGGCTTGATAGACCGTGCCGAAGACGTGGGAGGCTGGCCCGAATATCCTCAGGAGACCACTCCGACAGACTCGGACGGCGACGGCATGCCCGACGAATGGGAAGAAAGCCATCACCTGAATCCGGATGACGAAACCGATGGAAGCAAATACAATCTAAATCCGTCATACACCAATCTTGAAGTGTATCTCAACGAACTTGTCCATCAACTGTATCCTGAGAACGAACCCTAATACAAACGAAAAAACAATGACCTATATGAATCTGAGAAAAAACAAATGGCTGGCAATCTGTCTGCTTGTCTTCCCAGCCTTATACATAAATGCATCCACAGCCTCCATAGAGAACTATCCTGCCCCCGACCGATCGAAGATTCCGGCGTTCCCAGGTGCAGACGGAGCCGGGAAATATACGACCGGCGGTGCAGGAGGCAAAGTATATATTGTCAACTCATTGAAAGACGACGGTTCGGAAGGTACTCTGCGTTGGGCTATCCGCAAGAAAGGGCCACGCACGATAGTCTTTGCCATAAGCGGCATCATCGAACTACAGGAACCGCTTTATATCAATAACGGCGACCTCACGATAGCCGGACAGACAGCGCCGGGCGACGGTATCTGCCTGAAAAACTATTCTTTGGGAGTAAAGGCAGACAATGTCATCATCCGGTTTATCCGCTCGCGTATGGGGGCAGACGTCAAGCACAAGGGAGATGACGCCATAAACGGGTTCAGCAACCATACCAACATCATCATCGACCATTGCTCGTTCAGTTGGTCGACCGACGAATGCGCCACCTTCTACGACAACCGCAACTTCACCATGCAATGGTGCATAGCCAGCGAAAGCCTGCTCCGTTCCATACACGAGAAAGGCAAACACGGCTACGGAGGCATTTGGGGAGGACAGACCGCTTCATTTCATCATAACCTGCTGGCACATCACTCCAACCGCACTCCCCGCTTATGCGGAAGCCGCTACACTGGCAAGCCGGAAGAGGAACGGGTAGAATTGTTCAACAATGTCATTTATAACTACGGAAGTGCCGGAGCCTACGCCGGCGAAGGAGGTTCGTACAACTTCCTGAACAATTATTACAAGCCGGGACCTTATACCGCCACGGTAGCTTCTTATAAAAGACTTTTCACCGCTTATCCCGATGACGGGAAGAACAACAACGCCAAAGGCACACACGGCATCTTCTACCTGAATGGAAACTACATGGATGACACTTGCCCAAACCTGACCGACAAACAACGGGCAGAAATGCAGAAAGTCAACCAGGACAACACCAAGGGACTGATTCTGAAAGACAAGACGGCAGACAAAAAAGATTACCTTGCCAGCCAAGCTTTCGACATTGCCGAGCATACCAGCCTGCAACCGGCACAAGAGGCATACGAATCCGTCCTGCGGCTTGCCGGAGCTTCTTACCGCCGGGACGCTTACGACCAACGCATCGCTGACGAAACCCGCCAAGGCATCTATCATTACGAAGGAAGCCACGGCAGCACCAATGGCATGATAGACCAGCCCAACGATGTTGGAGGATGGCCCGAATACCGTTCGGAAACAGCCCCGATAGACACAGATGCCGACGGAATGCCCGATGAATGGGAAAAGCAAAACGGACTGAACCCTAACGAATCTTCCGACGGAGCCGCCTACAAGCTGAGTCCGGAATATACCAATCTGGAAGTCTATCTCAACAGTCTGGTCAACCACCTGTATCCGCAACAATAATTCAAGCTACACCCTGCCTGCCACCAGGCAACGTAGTTTACCAACAAACGATAGTACGATGAAAACAAGATTATGGAGCTTGCTGGTCGGGGCATTCACACTGGCAGGCTTTGCCAATGCCCAACAAATCCCTTCGCTGGAAGCCATGTCGGACGGCATACACCACTGGAACCTGGAACATCCGATCCGGGACTATGCCCGTTATGCGCCCGAACAATACAAAGAGATAGCCGACAACTTCATCGCTTACCAGAATCCCGACGGCGGCTGGCCCAAGAACATCGACTGGCTGGCTATCCTCCCTACCGATTCGGTTTATGGTGCATTGAAGGAACGGTATAAGCTCAGCACGCTAGACAACCGTAACACTTACTCGCAAATTGACTACCTTGCCCGTGTATATACACTGACCAAACAGTCGCGCTATAAAAACGCGGCTGTCAAGGGGCTGGACTACCTGCTGAAAACCCAAAAGAAAAACGGCGGCTGGCGAGGCTGGGACGTAGATGCCATCACCTACAACGACGGCGTGACAACGGGTGTACTGGAACTGTTTCTGCGTATCAACGAAGGCGACATCCATTATACATGGCTGGACGACACGATGAAAAAGAAAATCAACCAGGCATTCTGGAAAGGCATCGACGTCATCCTGCGCACCCAATATACGCAACAAGGCATCAAGACCGTATGGGGACAACAACATGACAACACGACATTCCTTCCTGTGCAGGCACGCAGTTTCGAGCTTCCTTCACTGGTTTCGGGCGAAAGCTGCGGCATCCTGAGCCTGCTGATGGAGATTCCCCACCCTGAGCCGGCAGTGATAGAAGCGGTAAAAGCCGGCGTTGCCTGGCTGGAGAAAAACGCAATCGAAGGCATCCGGATTGAAAAAGTGCCCGTATCCAAAGAGCAAATAACCAACCCCGAATATCCTTACGACCGAATTGTGGTGGAAGACCCGCAGGCACCCCGCATCTGGGCACGTTTCTACGAATTGGATACCAACCGTCCTTTTATGGCAAACCGTGACGGAAAGAAAGTCTACCGGCTGGCAGATGTCGCTCCCGAAAGACGGGTGGGATATGCCTGGTATACGTATGCGCCCGAATCTGTCCTGCAAGCTTATCCGGCATGGCTGAAAAAGACAGAAGCCGAACAAGCATACGCCGGATATGAAACCCTGAACGACATGCCCGCTTTCTACCAAATATTAAAGCAAACGCTTACCTATCCGATGGCATGGGGAAACTCTCCTGAGGCCGACTTCAAACGCTGGCGGGAACAGGCACGCGGTAAACTGTTAGAGTGTATGCAACCTGCTCCACCCAAGGCGGCATTCGACATGGAGCTGCTCGAAAGCGAACAACGGGACGGATACACGGCACGGAAAATCGTCTTTAATGTCTCTGCCTGGTCGCGTGTGCCGGCATACCTGCTGGTTCCCGACGGCGAAGGACCTTTCCCTGCCATCCTGTTATTGCACGACCACGGCGCGCACTTCACCATCGGAAAAGAAAAGATGGTACGTCCGTTCAATGTATCGGAAGTCATCCGGGAAGATGCCGATGACTGGGTGGTACGTTGCTACGATGGTCAATACATAGGCGATTACCTGGCAAAGCACGGTTATGTTGTATTGGCAGTCGACGCTTTATTCTGGGGTGAACGGGGAAGAAAAGAATATGCTCGCTACGATTCGCAGCAAGCCTTGTCTGCCAACCTGCTGCAGATGGGAATGTCGTGGGGAGCGCTTATCGCATGGGATGATATCCGCAGCGCGGAATTCTTAAGCTCGCTGCCCGATGTAAATAAAGAAAAGGTGGGTGCCATGGGATTCTCGATGGGAGCGCACCGGGCATGGATGACCGCTGCCGCTACCGATGTCGTAAAGGCCGGTGCGGCGGTCTGCTGGATGAACACCACCGACAGCCTGATGACACTGACCAACAACCAAAACAAAGGCGGATCAGCATACGCCATGATTATCCCGAATATCCGGCAGTATATGGACTACCCGCACGTGGCGAGCATCGCTTGCCCGAAACCGATGCTGTTCACCAACGGGCTGAAAGACAAACTATTTCCCGTAGAAGGTGTCAAGTCGGCATACGAGACCATGCGACAGGTATGGGAAAGCCAAGGTGCCGGAACACAATTCCGGACCCAGCTGTACGATCTGCCTCACTTCTGCAGCAAGGAAATCCAACAGGCAGTACTGGAGTTTTTCAATCAAGCGTTCCGCATCAAAGAGCCCAATGAACCATAAATGATTCAACATGCTAACTAACCCTATTAATTAAACCATTGTTTATGAAAAAATTCTATTTGTTTTGCACGCTGCTGGCGATTCTGTTCCTATCGGCATTCAAGTCCGACCGAGTCATCACTATCTTCATGATTGGCGATTCGACCATGGCAAACAAGTCATTGACAGCCGGGAACCAAGAACGAGGCTGGGGACATGTATTGGGAGGTTTCTTCACCGAAGACGTACGTATCGACAACCATGCCCTAAACGGCAGAAGCTCGAAGTCCTTTATCGACCAAGGACATTGGGAGAAAGTAGTCAACAACATCCGTCCTGGCGACTACGTATTTATCCAGTTCGGACATAACGATGAAAAGCCTCAGCCCGACCGCCATACCGACCCTGGCACGACATTCGACGAAAACCTTCGGAAGTTTGTACGCGAAACCCGTGAAAAAGGAGGCATCCCCGTCTTGTTCAATTCGGTAGTGCGCCGCAATTTCGGCAAAAATCCCAACGCTATAGCAGCCGATGATTTCCGTCCGGAAAAAGCAGATGCCATCGAAGAAGGTGACACCCTGATAGATACACACGGGAAATACCTCGACTCTCCCCGCAATGTAGCAAAAGAAATGGATGTTACCTTTATCGACCTTAACCTAGCGACCAAGAAGCTGGTGGAATCCATGGGCGTAGAGGGCTCGAAAAAACTCTTCATGTGGATTCCTGCAGGCGTATCACCCGCTTGTCCCAAAGGACGCCAAGACAATACCCACTTCAATGTGTATGGAGCACGCCAAGTCGCCAAACTTGCCGTGCAAGCCATCGAGAAACAGCTTCCTGAACTGGGCAAGTACGTGCGCTATTACGATTTCGTAGTGGCAAAAGATGGCAGCGGCGATTTCTTTACCGTACAGGAAGCTATCAACGCTGTCCCCGACTTCCGCAAGAACCACCGTACGACCATCCTCGTGCGTAAAGGCGAATACAAGGAACGGGTAATCATTCCGGCTTCGAAAATCAACCTATCGCTTATCGGCGAGGAAGGAGCCGTCATCACCGACGACAATTACGCATCGAAAAAGAACATCTTCGGCGAAGAGATGTCCACTTCCGGCTCGTCTACCGTCTACATCTACGCACCTGATTTCTATGCCGAAAACATTACCTTTGCCAACACGGCAGGACGGGTAGGTCAGGCAGTAGCCTGCTTTGTCGACGGTGATCGTGCTTATTTCAAGCGTTGCCGCTTCCTCGGTAATCAAGATACACTCTACACATACGGCAAAGACAGCCGCCAGTATTACGAAGCATGTTATATCGAGGGAACCGTCGATTTCATTTTCGGCTGGAGCACTGCCCTGTTTAAGGATTGCGAGATACGCAGCCTTGCCAACGGCTATGTAACCGCGCCCTCTACTGACCAAGGTAAAGCTTACGGCTATGTATTCTGGAACTGCCGTCTGACTGCTGCCGATGAGGCTAAGAAGGTTTATTTGGGCCGTCCGTGGCGTCCGTATGCGCAGGCAGTCTACATCGAATGCGAACTGGGTAACCACATTACGCCCGAAGGCTGGAACAACTGGGGCAAGGAATCGAATGAAAAGACTGCTTTCTTCGCCGAATACCAAAGCACAGGCGAAGGAGCCAATCCGTCGGCACGTGTCTCTTACAGCCACCAGCTGACCGACATCGCAAAATATCAGCCCGAACAAGTATTGGCAGGCAATGACAGCTGGAACCCTATAAAAAACGGCAATGCCCTCCTGACAAACCTGAAGCGATAAGTGCACCCCCCCCAAAAGCTGAAAAGTAATATAAACGGCTGCAACCTGCCAATTATCATTACAGCCACTGAGAAAAATATACTTTGCCGGCACATGCAAAATATATCCGTCGGCAGTTTCAGTTATATTGAAACTATCGACGGATATATCTTTGTTTGGCAAGCATGCCGGTTAACAAATCCAGTCCTACGTAAAAACCTATTTTTATTCACACGGGTTCCAGTCGCTCGAAAGCGAATAGACACGGCTCATCGTAATTCCCTCTGCCTCTTTTTCGGTCAACTGACGTACCCAATCTACACGTTCCTTTGCAACGGCACCTTCACCGGTATTACCGTATTCGGCATAACGGGCTGTCTTTTCGTTGGCTTTGTTACGCCAGTTATCCCAGCCAGCGGCAACAATATGCTTCCCTAACTCGCAATGCATGAATACCGTAGCGGCATACGGACGCCATGGACGACCCAAATACACCTTATCTACTTCCGGATCAGCCGTCAGCTTACACTGGTTGAACACATAACCGTAAGGAATGTAAGCAGGTGTAGAAGCCGCCGTCACATACGAGTTTGCCTTGCTATGAATGGTACAATCCTCGAACCAAGCAGTAGAAGGACCGAAGATGAAATCGGTAGTACCTTCGATGTAGCAATTCTCAAAATACAAGCGCGTACCCTCGGTACCTGTATAGACTGTATCCTGATTGCCCAGCAGACGGCAATGGATAAAGCGCAGGCAATCGCCTTCGGTATGCAGGGCTACTGCCTGCCCCAGGCGGGGAGCGTTGTTTTCGATGGTCAGGTTGCGGAACGTAATGTAATTGCCTTCTACCTTCACCGTATACGTACGGAATGTGCCCATCTTGTTGATATTAGCATGATCCGCATTTGTTATGACCGTCTGTTCGGCATTCTCACCAATAAATTCGATATGCTGAAGCCACGAAGGCACCACCAGCTTTTCATGGTAAACGCCTTTCTTCACATAAACCTTCACCTCATAATCCATAAAGGCGCGCGCCGACTCCAATGCATCGCCCAACGTAGTAAAATCGCCCGAACCGTCTTGAGCCACTACCAATGTTCTCGGCTCGGCAAAACGGCGTTGCTCCTTCGGCAGCCCTTCCCATTCCAGACTTGCCAGAATAAACGGTCCTACTGCTTTCGCGTCGTTATCCCGAATCTTTTCATTGATATAATAGTCGTAATCGCCTGAACGGTAATTCTTACCTCCCAGTCCGGCTACGGCACAGGCACGGGTTATCGAGACCAATCCGTTTTCGTCCACTTCGATGAAATTGTTCAGGATGCCTTCGTATCCTTTGCGCGCCACACTGAAATAAGAGGCATCAATGTATCCCTTGCGCACTGCCTTGAAGAGCGAATAAACAAACATGGCGGAACACGAAGACTCCAGGTAATTTCCTTCATCCCCGCTACGGTCCATCACCTGATACCACAAACCTTCCGGACTTTGGTATTTTTTCAGTGTCTTGGCGATATGGTTCAGAATCACCAACACCGAGTCGCGTCCCGGCTCATGCAACGGGATATAGTCGAGTACATCGACTATCGCCATCGTGTACCAGCCCAACGCACGTCCCCAACAATGCTGCGATTGTCCGGTGAGCGGGTCTGCCCATTTCTGTGTCTTGCTCACGTCGCATGCATGGCGGAACAAACCGTTTGCCGGGTCATACGTATGTTTGGCAGCCAGTTTGATTTGCCGGATAACCTCCTGATAAGCTTGCGGCTCATTGCTACGGAAAGCATATTCGGCGAGATAAGGCACACCCATATAGATACCGTCCAGCCACATCTGGTGAGGATAAATTTTCTTATGCCAGAACCCGCCGTCGTCATTGCGCGGCTGACCGTCGAACTGCGTACGTATCAGGTCAAGTGCCTTCTTGTATTTCGGGTCTTTAGTCTGCTCGTAAATCCGGAACAAGAACTTGCCGGAATTGATGCGGTCCAAACTGTACTCCTCTACTTTATACTTCTTGATAGTACCGTCTGCATTGACCATCGTGTCGGCGTACGCCAAAGCATAATCGAAAAACTTATCATCTCCATAACGGTCGTACACATCCAACATGGCACCCAACTCCAATCCATGACAATAATCCCATTTCAATGCCGGCTGGAAATCGAGTTGCCACGACTCGGGATTCCGTACCATTTCTGATTCTGCCATACGGACAGACCAAGGCTTCTGTTGTCCGGGAAAATCAGTTTCAGCCTGTACTTTGCCAAAAGCTGTCAGCACAACCCCCAGCCCCATCAATAAAAAGTTCCTGTATCTCATGCTTTCTCAAAAATTTAATTTTTACAAATGTAAGAAAAAAGCCTCATCCCCATGTGGATTTTCTGGGCTTAAAAGTAGATTATTTATTCAACAAACTATAATTATCGTGTACGATAACGGAAAAATTCGTCATAATTTATACAAAGGTCGCAATTTCTTTGCAAATCAATTGCAAATTAGAAGAAAAGACCGTACATTTGGTGCAATTACATTCATTTATTAACCTTATAGACACATTTAACAAAAAGAAAAAGTAACACATGGAACAAGTATTCAGCTATATCATCGGCTTGGGCGCAGCGGTGATGATGCCTATTATTTTTACAATTTTAGGAATATGTATCGGTATCAAATTCGGTAAAGCGTTAAAGAGCGGATTGCTCGTTGGAGTCGGTTTCGTAGGATTGTCTGTAGTAACGGCATTGCTGACCAGCAGCTTGGGCGACCCGTTGAAACGAGTTACCGAAATCTATGGATTGAGCTTAGGCATCTTCGACATGGGATGGCCAGCCGCCGCCTCGGTTGCCTATAATACTTCGGTAGGTGCATTTATTATTCCGGTATGCCTGGCGGTCAACATTGTGATGTTGCTGACCAAAACCACCAAAACCGTCAATATCGACCTTTGGAACTACTGGCATTTCGCTTTTATCGGTGCTGTAGTCTACTTTGCATCCGACAATATCTGGTGGGGATTCTTTGCCGCTATCATTTGCTACATCATCACACTGGTCATGGCAGACCTGACCTGCAAACAATTCCAGACTTACTATGACAAAATGGACGGCATTTCCATTCCCCAACCCTTCTGCCAAGGATTCGTTCCGTTTGCCCTTGTCATCAACAAGGCTTTGGACAAGATTCCCGGATTCGAGAAGCTGAACATCGACGCAGAAGGAATGAAAAAGAAATTCGGCATCATGGGCGAGCCTTTGTTCCTAGGAGTCATCGTCGGATGTGCTATTGGCGCCTTAGCATGCGAAAACAGCAAACAACTGGTAGACAGCATTCCGGCTATCTTAGGACTGGGTATCAAGATGGGTGCCGTCATGGAACTGATTCCCCGTATCACCTCGCTGTTTATCGAAGGCTTGCGTCCCATTTCCGACGCCACACGCGAACTGATTGCACGCAAATTCAAGAATGCAAGCGGACTGAACATCGGCATGAGTCCGGCATTAGTTATCGGACACCCCACAACCTTAGTGGTTTCCCTGTTACTCATTCCGGTCACTCTGTTCTTGTCGGTCATCCTACCCGGCAACCAATTCCTGCCCCTAGCTTCGCTGGCAGGCATGTTCTACCTGTTTCCTGCCGTACTTCCCATTACAAGAGGCAACGTACTGAAAACGTTCATCATCGGCTTGGTAGCCTTGATTGTAGGGCTCTACTTCGTCACCGACTTGGCCCCGTTCTTTACACAGGCAGCCCAGGATGTGTATGTCAAGACACAAGATTCTGCCGTAAAGATTCCCGAAGGCTTCCAAGGAGGTGCGCTCGACTTTGCTTCAAGCATATTCTCGTGGGCGATTTTCCACCTTATATATAATATGAAAATAATAGGAGCTATCCTCTTAGTTGCCTTTACACTGGCACTGGCTATATTCAACCGCCGCCGGATTATCAAGGAAAGCCGTAAAGCAGCATGAAAACAAACAGTGACAAACATAAAGGCTATTAAGGATGAAATTTCTAACAACAAACATAATAACCAAAAAACGAATTAAACAGATATACAAATGAAAAAATTAGCAATTGCAATGATGCTTAGCGCAGCCGCTTTATCGGCAAGCGCCCAAGTAAATGTCCGTATGCAAACAGCATGCAACCCACAGGATGTAAAGACTTACGACACACAACGTCTTCGCAGCAGTTTCCTGATGGAGAAAGTAATGGTAGCCGACCAAATTAACCTGACTTACTCCATGTACGACCGCTTTATCTTCGGCGGTGCAGTGCCCGCGACAAAAGAACTGACTTTGGACACCTTTGATGCCCTGAAAGCTCCCTATTTCCTGTTCAACCGCGAACTGGGTGTCATCAATATCGGAGGTGAAGGTATTGTAACCGTCGACGGAAAAGAATACGAGCTGGGATTTAAAGAAGCATTGTATGTAGGCCGTGGCAACCAGAAAGTGACTTTCAAGAGTAAAGATGCCAACAAGCCCGCCAAATTCTACATCAATTCGGCATTGGCACACAAAGAATACAAGACACAGCTGATTACCATCGACGGACGCAAAGGCTCGCTGAAAGCCAATTCATTCCCTGCCGGCAAGATGGAAGAGAGCAATGACCGTGTCATCAACCAGCTGATTGTAAACAACGTGCTGGAAGAAGGTCCGTGCCAACTGCAAATGGGATTGACCGAACTGAAACCGGGAAGCGTATGGAACACCATGCCTGCCCACACGCATAGCCGCCGTATCGAAGCTTATTTCTATTTCAATGTACCCGAAGGTAACATGATTTGTCACCTGATGGGAGAGCCCCAGGAAGAACGTCTGGTATGGATGGCAAACGAACAAGCTATCATGTCGCCCGAATGGTCTATCCATGCAGCAGCCGGAACCAGCAACTATATGTTTATTTGGGGAATGGCAGGTGAAAATCTGGACTATGGAGACATGGACAAGATTTCTTACACTGAAATGAGATAAAAAACATACCAACGAATCAATCATTAAACCATATTTTTAATACCATGAGTAATTCAAACGAAACTGGAGCTAAGATGAGCAACTACCGTTGGGTAATCTGTAGCATGTTATTCTTAGCTACCGCAGCAACTTATATGGACCGTCAGGTTCTGTCGCTTACTTACAAAGATTTTATCGCGCCCGAACTGAACTGGACAGATGCGAACTACGGAACCATCACGGGAGTATTTTCGCTGGTTTACGCTATCAGCATGTTGTTTATCGGGAAATTTATTGATAAAGTAGGTACCCGGCGCGGTTATCTTATTGCTTTCGGCACCTGGGTAGTAGGTGCATTCCTGCATGCCTTTACCGGCATATTAACCAATGGCATCGTAAGTGGAGAATGGATGTTTACTTTCGAAGCTGCCCGCGAAAACCTGGCAGCAATCAAAACCGTAGGCAATGTAGCCTTAGCTGTTTCTACCGTCAGTGTATGGCTCTTCGTATTTATGCGCTGCATTGTAGCTATCGGTGAATCGGGAAACTTCCCTTCAGCTATTAAAATCACAGCCGAATACTTTCCGAAAAAAGACCGGGGTTTCGCTACAGGGCTGTTCAATGCCGGTGCACAAGTAGGCGCTCTGATTGCTCCGTTCATCATCCCAGGTATTGCCCGTGCTTTCGGATGGGAAATGGCATTTATGGTCATGAGTGGTTTCGGACTTATCTGGATGATTCTGTTCTATAAAGTTTATGACCGTCCACGTGACAGCAAACACGTCAACAAAGCCGAACTGGACTACATCGAACAGGATGCTGTAAACGAAAAGACAGTTACCAGCGACAACAACGATGGACCGAAAATCGGCTTGTGGAAATGCTTTACTTTCCGTCAGACCTGGGCAGTTATCTTCGGACGTTTCTTGCCCGACGGTGTGTGGTGGTTCTTCCTCTTCTGGGCTCCGGCATATATCCGTGATGTATACGGTTACAGCTCCGACTCCACAATGGGTATGATGCTGATATTTACATTATATCTGATTTCAATGTTATCACTCTACGGCAGCTACCTGCCCACTTATTTTGTTGAAAAACAAAAGATGGACCCGTATAAAGGCAGAATGAAAGCGATGCTGATTTTCTCTTTCTTCCCACTGATTGGTCTGTTCGCACAATCGGCTGGCGCAGCTTCCTGCTGGTATCCGATTATCATCATCGGTATTATTGGAGCTGCACACCAGAGCTGGAGTGCCAATGTATATTCGGTAGTGAGTGATATGTTCCCCAAATCGGCTGTAGCTACCGTTACCGGCATTGGAGGTATGGCAGGTGGGGTAGGCTGCTTGATTTTCAACCAATGTTCAGGACTATTGTTCACCTATTCCAAAGAAACCAACATGTCATTCTTAGGCTTCGAAGGAATCGACGCCGGTTACATGATTGTATTCATCGTCGCATCACTGGCATACTTATTCAGTTGGATTATGATGAAGATTATGGTACCGAAATACAAACTGGTAGAAGTATAAGGCAGCAAACCTTATTCGAGACCTGTAACTTTTATTTCACGAGCCTGCATTCCGCTGCGGAGTGCAGGCTCGTCTTGTATGTCGTTCCACCGAGACAAAAATAGAAAAGTTTATTTCAAATGTTTCTGAATCCATTTCAGGTGTCCGTACTCAGTCGCTTCTGAAGTCCAGTGCTCATTAATTGGAGTTATTAAAGCTTCTTTGGGACAAGTCAACACATTATATACAATGTAACTGGTCGTGGGAGGACAGGTATTGTCATTATATCCCCACGTCATGTAAACCGGTACCGTAATCTGACGCGCAAAGTTTACAACATCATAATAAGCTAATGTATGAAGCTTTTCAGGCGTATCCATACCTTGATACTTTGTAAACAGATGTGGATAACCACCGGCACGTCCTGCCTTATAGCCTGCCATATCACTCAAAGCCGGATGATTTGCCACACAAGCCGTCACACGCTTATCGAGTCCAGCTGTCACCAAAGCCAATGCTCCGCCTTGACTTCCTCCTTGAACAATTACATTCTTCCCATCCCAGTCGGGCAAGGAAGTCAGGTAATCAAGGGCACGGATGCATGATAAATACACTTTCTTTAAATAATAATTATCGCGGTTATCAATGCCATACACCAAATAATCGCCGAAAGCAGCCGAAATCTCCTTAAACTCTTCAGGACTCATCCTCGGATTCAATCCGTGTATTTCCATTTCTAAGCGAATACAACCTTCTTCAGCATAGTAAATATGACGCTTCGGTTCCTTGATTGTTTTGATTCCGGCTCCTGGAGGACAAAGCACAACAGGATACTTTCCAGGTGCTTTCGGACGAGTAAGATATCCATAAATATAGGATCCCGGGTGGAAGCATTGCAATTTAAGCAAGTAACATGCTGTCGTTTCTGAAGCATACTCAGGCGCTGGCTCAAGAACATATTTCATTGGACATTTGGCTGCTTCTGCCAGACTCCGCTTCCAAAATTCGCCAAAATCGGCAGGCTGCTTCGTATAAGGCTGCAACTGTTCAGGCGAAAAACCTACCTTGATGTGATGCTTATACGTCTGTCCATCCAATTTAGCCATAAGCCTGCAATCCAAAAAACCTGGATTTTCCATCGTTCCTATTTGGATAACAGCACGACCATCTTTTAATGTAACCGTACCTTTTTTGTTTGCAGGCATCATGTCCGCAGCCAGCTCATAGACAACTTCCACTCCATCCTGCGGAATACCATATTTATAAAGCTGCACTTCTACCTTAGCCTCCTCACCTGTCTGATACAGCCAGTCAGCATGATCCGGTACGGTTACCCAAAGCACATCACTCCGGTATGGATAATTTTCTGCAGCCAACGGAAGTGTCATCCACAATATCAGACACATCCACACATAATTCAATATTTGATTTTTGTTCATTAGTCCTTCTTCTTTTTTACCATTAAGAGTCTGTTCTTATCACTTATACACCCCTGATTTAGCCTGCTCAAATTCGGCTTATAGTCACATCAATTCCATGCAAAAGTGTATCAAACAAAAAGCGCAAAAGCGCAAAGGCTTATTCCACCCTGCGTTTCTGCGCTTTCCTGTGTTTAACCAAAATATAATGGATGTTTTTATGTTCAATCAAATAAAAGCGTCAAAACACACTTTCAACTCCTGCATGACTTATACATAAGTTTCAAGGAATTTCACTTTTCCTTCAGGCTTTACAGAAAGCTTTTGTGTCACAGCCGGGAACAAGACAGACTCACCTGCCTGCAACGCTATTTCATTGCCTTCATTATCGGTTACCCGGCAAGCACCTTCCATACAGATATAAATTACAAACGAATCAAGTTCACTGTAATCCATCTCCATCGGTTCGGTCAAATCATAGACCGTAGTGGTAAAATACGGACAAGCTACCAGTTCTACCGGTTCGTTTTGTTTCGGAGTATAATGTGTACGGTAATCTTCGCTCACCGTATAATCAATAGCATCCTTCGAAAGTTCTGTATGCAATTCACGTGTATTGCCGTTCTTATCTTTACGATTAAAATCATAAATACGATAAGTGATATTCGAAGTTTCTTGAATTTCAGCGATGAAACAGCCTGCCCCGATGCTATGAATACGACCGGCAGGCAAGAAGAACACATCACCCGGATTAACGGCATAATCGGCAAGTGCATCACAAATCGTGTTATCGGCAATCATCTGTGCATATTCTTCGGGGGTAATTTGCTTGCATAAACCTGAACGCAAATGAGCCTTACCGCCATCATTCCCGATGACATACCACATTTCAGTCTTACCCAAGGAATTATGACGCTTCTTTGCCAACTCATCATCAGGATGTACTTGGATAGACAAATCCTGCTGCGCATCAATAAACTTAATCAGCAACGGGAATTTCCCATTGAAACGCTTGTAATTACTTTCTCCTACCAATGCAGCCTTATATTCATCCACCATCTGTGTCAGATTTTTCCCTGCATCAGCGCCATTGGCAACGACAGACTCATCACCCGGCACATCCGAGATTTCCCAGCTTTCACCAACCTGCTCTTGCTGGCAATCAAGGTGTTTAAACGGAATGATTTTCTCTCCTCCCCAAATGGTCGATTTCAAAATCGGTCTAAATTTTAATGGATACATAGAACTAAAAGATTAGGTTAATTTATTACCATGACAAAGATAAGCAAACTTATGGAATTCCAAAACAATCCCTGCTTTTTAATCTGTCAAGAAAAAACGATAAAACACCCACCTATCCAGTTTTTCTTAACCCTTTCACAAACTTAATCATAATTGACTAGCCTCACAACCCAACACAGAAAAAGCAATCTTTTGCCTCAAGCGATGAAACCGATGCGGCGCGGAACATTTGCTTTAGGGAGAACCTTTTGCAAGAAATCCTGTTCTACGCCCAAGATGTCCGCCTCTTCTATCCGACAGAACAAACCGGCATCATCGTCACGGAAAGGCTGAGACATCACGCGCCTTGCCATCCGCTTCAGAATGCCGTGCTCTACCAGATTGTGTATCCAACGTCCGTTTCCGAAATGCTCGTCTTTATGCGCCACGGCTTCCTGCACCAAAGCTTCCAAACGATATGCAGCCGCTTCGGTCAACTCGAAATTACGTTCCGTCAACAGACGGTGCGCCATCTCCAACAGCTCGTCTGCCGTATAGTCTTCGAAACGAAATTGCAAAGGAAAACGGTCTTTCAATCCCGGATTAAACTGAAACAAATCCTGCATCTTGTTTTCGTATCCTGCCAGTATGACAATCATATCGGGATTCGGTTCGGCAAGTACGGTAAGTAACGCATTTATCGCCTCTTTGCCGAAATCCCTTGAGTCATCCTTATGAACCAAGGTGTAAGCCTCATCGATAAAGAGCACTCCGCCACGTGCCGCTTCGATAGCGGCATTCGTCCGTTGCTCCGTCTGCCCGATATATTCGCCTACCAGCTTCGCACGCTCGGTTTCAACGGTATGCCCACGCGACAATAAACCCATCTCGTGATAGATTTCTCCTATCAGACGGGCTACGGTAGTCTTTCCCGTGCCCGGATTGCCGAAGAAAAGGATGTGATTGCGGTTCTCACCCGATACATCCAGCCCCAGTTCCTTACGCCGTTGAGTAAAAAGAGCCATCAGACGGGCTTCGTGTACCGCATGTTTCACACCTGCAAGCCCTGTCAGGTCATCCAGCCGTTGCAAAGCTGTCTTTTCGTTTGCCTCCGCTTCTTCCTCTTCATCGGACACTGAAGGTTCTTCCGTTTCCGGCAAGAAAGGCACGACATCGTTTGATTGGTTACCTCCCATCGGCAATGAAATGCAAACAGAATCCGAATCGAAAAGGGAAGAAAAGGCTGTACAATTCTGATTCAGCCAATTCATCGTGTCATTATCCCCGTAAAAGACAAACAGCGTATCCGAAGCCGCCTGATTCTTCACCAGGTAACAGACCCGTTCCAGCAAATGAAGGGAAAGCATATCCCCATCCGTACCGTTCACCTCGGTCAGTATGCAAGACAACTTCAAGTCTTCCTCGATGAGAGGGTCCAAGACTTCCGAAGCAAACCTTTCCGCTTCGTTAACATCCCCTTCCACCCGAACAGAAGGCAGACAACCGGCACTTGATTTTTGCTTCAAACATTGCTTAAGATGAGACAGCTGTTCCAGGAAACGAACTACAAAGGGCTCGCCGAAGCGGAACTGCTCCATCGCTTGCCACCAAGGCCGGAAAGCCACCTGACCGGCAAAGAACATTTCTACCGAATCAGGCTCCAGACACATCAGGCGGTCGCAAGCCGTGAACTCTTCGTTTTCGAACAAATAGACACCCGAAAACCATCGGGGAACGCCATCGGCATAGACAAACACCCAATAATGACCTGCTTTCCAATACTCGGACGAAGCGACATTGAAATGCCAATTGCGTACAGCCCTACCTGAAACAACCCGGCGGGTATCGGTGCCTTTAAACAAATAATTGAAAGAGTAAAAGCGGACAGAAAGCTCGCGCACCTCTGTCAGACCTTTTGCGAACGTAACATTAACTTGCAAATGATAAATTGCATATTCGGGAGCAGAAACAGCTCCATTCGCTACACGTGTAGCATGTATCAGATGATTTTTCATAAACAACAAATTTAAATGATGAATAAAAATAGAATCTGAAGAAAAAACAATCCCGGCACACCTGCCACTTAGTAAGCACTCAATTTAGGGCACACCTATCAGTTAAGGCACTTTTCAGTGCCCTAAACCGGATAAAGTTAAAAAAATAGTGTTGTCATTAACATTTTCAGGAGGTCAAGGCGATCTTGCCCGGGACTAAATCCCCATAATCCCTGTCCCCGTTAAAGATTTTTTTGAAAAAAGCCACGATGTAATCCCAGGCTGAACACCCATGCATTTTCACCGTACTTATCACACTGTGGTAGGTGCCCGCCATTTCCACTCCCGCATCACTGCCATAATGGAGGGCATTGTTCCGTTGGGTGGTGAGTTTCCTGATGGTACGTTCCGCCAGGTTGTTGTCTATGGGGAGATTTCCGTCTTGCAGGAAGGCGAATATCTCATTCCAGAACTTTTTAAGATAGTTGAGAGCCTGCTGGTAGTACTTGCTCCGGAACGGGTCGGCCTTTGCCAGCTCACTATCCAAACGGCTGCGCATCCTTATCACGATTTCCTTCATCCTCAGGCTCTGCCTTACATGCAGCCTCTCTTCAGGAGACAGGCCGGCCTTGTCACACCCGGCTTCTATTGAATAGATCTCACTGAAGTCGGCATCGAACTCGGCGGCCATCGGCTCATGTCCCTGGTTGTGGGCCTTGACAAACTTGTTCTTGCCGTGGGCCATGCAGACCTGGTGGATGGTGTTCTTGAACTTGGCCGACTTCATCCCGTCGCCGATGAACACGTAGGCATTGTAACCGTCCGTCATGATACTCTTCAGTTCCGCGTCACCGAGGAAGTCGGTGAGCACGTCGCGCCCGCGGGAACCGTCCTCGTAGAAGAAGACGGCCACGCGCTGTCCCTTGTTGACCAGCACCCAGATGTAGCACTTCTTGTAATGGTCGTACTTGCGGACCTTGCACCAGGTCTCGTCACAGTTCACAATGGAGTCCTTCTCCAGGGCCATTTCCTTGAGCACGAGGACGAGCCGGTCAAGGTATTTCTTGCCTTTCTTCAGCCAGTTGTGCAGCGTGTTGGCAGAGATGGTCATCCCCATGTCCCTGAGCCACTGGTGCAGGAGGCCGAACGTGACGTTCTTGACATAGACCTCGTAGGCGATGGCCTGCAGGAATTCGGGGGTGGCTGAAGTGCCCTCGAACCTGGTCACCGTCTCGGGATGGCCTGCGCTCGGGAAGTAGCCCCACTTCGGCTTCTTGCCCGGTTCGACATAGTGTACAAGCTCAAAGTGTTCCTCCACAAGGCAGGTCTTCAGGCTGAACACCTTCACGGTCTTGCGCTCGAGGATGCGCCCGGGCACTTTCGACGGGTCGGAAGGATGGAATACGGGATTGCCGCCAAGGCTCATCGTCTTGTAACTGTCAGGGCGGTTGGACAGGTCACGCTCCTTGGCAGGGGCAGGCTGGGATTCCTGCCGGCCTTCACCGACGGAGTCAGTCCTCAGCGACTCCTCAGTCCCGTCGAAGCCATCCTGCTCGTCCCTGCGGTCCGGTTCGGGTTTCTCGGGCTTACCCTTGGAGCCTTTCTTGCGGATTCGCTGACGCTTGCCGCCGAAAAGCCCCTGCCGGGCATAATCCAGCTGTTCCTGGAGTTCCCGCACCTTACGCTCGGCTGCAAGGAGCCTGGCGTCCTTCCCGGACAGCTCGCGCCGCAATTCGGACAGTTCATGCCGGTACTCGGAACGCTCACGATGAAGCGCTTCTTCCGATGCTTTCCGCTGTTCCTTAGTCTCGGACAATTCGTCCTTGAAATCCTTCAGCACGAGCTTCATGGCTTCCATTGTCAACCGGTTTTCCCTGAGCTGTTCTGCAAGGTACCGGATGTAACGGTCTTTCTGATCTTCAGGCATACCTTCACTGTAGTTTATAGGGTTCCTGGAGAAGGTTTCCCTCTCCAGGAGTTCCCGTTTGGAGTTGATGATATGTTGCAGATCTTCCATTTTCTTGTACCTTGATTTATACTGTAAAGATACGAAAAAAGCACTGAATCTGCAACTAATTCACTGTTTAATTATCTGCTTAATTATCTGATTCGTAATCTTTTAACTATCGGATTCTCCAGCAGCAGGACGATATCTTTCCAGTCTATTCTGAACACTTCATCGCCTCCGCTGTATTCCACTTTCATGAACTGATGGCCGGCCACAAACTTCTTCTCGAAAAGGCTGAGGGAGCGCCGGTCAAAGGAAAACAGATGGACTATCCTGCGGTCACGGGACATGACTATGAACACATCGCCCGCACAAGGCTCGCGATGAAGCCGCTCGCGAATGATGGAAAGCACGCGGCTGTGCTTGCACCGCATGTCGGTGAAACCGCGGATGTAGTAGAAACGGTTCAGGCCGGTGACGCTCAGCATAACCCCTCCAGTTTCTCTACCATGCGGACAAGTTCACGGTAGCTTAGGTTCTTTTTGGACAATCGGAGGCCGTTGCTCATGCGGAACTCAACCCATATCTTTACTGCGGAATCGTTAGAGGAATCAGGAAGGCGCCGGGAGGGCGGGCTGGAAACATGATCCGCCGCAGACGGCATGCCGTCAACCTTGACTTCGACTATCTTGTTGCGCGTGTCCCTGTACCATTTTTCAAATATGTTATAGGGGACATTGTTCTTCAGGCAGAAGGACTGTATTGACTCACCACGGGGCAGAGCCTCCGTCTGGTACTGAAAGTAGAATCTTTCTAAATCTTCACTGCTATACATAATCTGAATGTGTTTTGGTTCGCGGCAAAGGTAGAGATTCTAATTTATAGCCCTAAATTGAGTGCTTACGCCACTTACACGAAGTCAAAGAGCGCAACAATCCTTATCGTCCTTTCAGACGACACGATTTTATCACATACAAAACATGCAGTTCCATCCTGACAATTCCTGCCCCATGAAACAATGCACACCCCTTTACCGCTATCCCCTACGAGGTAACGGCACGTGATAAATCGATTGTGTTGCGTCTTTGCATAACTAATTTGTTGTTTATGTATAATATATAAATACGGTAAACCTACCGCACGGGATTTATAACCCTAAATCTTTAACGATTTCTTTAATGACATTCAGCTTGACATTCGAAGCCTCAGCCTTATCATAAATAAGTAGCAAATAAACTTTTCCTTCCTGATTTGATACCAAGGCATTAAACGTAATAACCCGCGCTCCGCCTGACTTTCCTTTTCCCTTTGCCGTAATGCTCATCCGTATCTTGCGGATATGAGGAGCTATCTCAACACCTTGAAAAGGATTGGCCTGCAAACTATTCAAAAAAGTTTCATAATCATCCACAATCCCTCTGTAACGTTTTGCCAATTTTTTAAACGCTACCGTAAAATAATCAGAACGTATTATCTCTAAGCTCATCAATTAATGTATCAGCTGTTTTAAGTTTAATCTTCCCATCCATGTGGTCTCTTACTTGGCGCAAAGCCGAGACCAATTCTTCCGTCAGATCACGCTTCTTTACAACGGCATCTTCTTCCTGAACAGGAGTCAACTTAAAACTGCCGGACGATCTGGACTTCAAGATAACATCTTCACCTTTTTTTGCCATATCCAAGAACTTCGTCTGGTTGGCTCTGAAATCTCTGGTACTAATTACTATCATACTCGTCTCCTTCCTGTCGCTTACTGATTAATCTTCCGCCACAAAGATACGACTTTTTTTATTGGTAACCAAATCGGACGCATTCTTTCGCCCTTATTTCCAGTCTTCTTTCCGCTGTTTGCACGTAGCAATCAGGAAAATGCCTAATAATATCAACGGAATACTGAGAAGCTGACCGATATTCAGCGTCATTCCTACTTCTTCAGCCACCTGCGGATTCTTCATAAACTCCAGTCCGAAACGAGAACCGAAGAATATCAATAACGATACACCGGTTATCAATCCTACGTACTTCTGCAAATGATATTTATGATACATTACCCACGAGACAATGAAAGCCGCCAGGCAATACAGCATCTCGTATATCTGGGTAGGATGGCACGCCTGTGCCACGCCATTCTGATTGTACAGCTCTTGCCATTCGCGCGAACGAACAAATTCGAATCCCCAAGGCAAGGTAGTCGGATAACCGAAGATTTCCGAATTCATCAAGTTACCGAAACGGATACAGAAACAAACGGCAGCTACAGCCGGCATCATCCGATCGAAAAGCCACCATACGCTTTTCTTCGTCACTTTCTTAGAATACCAGACCAATGCCAATATCAGCAAGAACACGCCTCCATGACTTGCCAATCCGCCTTTCCATATTTTCAATATCTCTATCGGGTGCGCGCCGTAATAATCCCATTCGTAAAACAGGCAGTGCCCCAAACGCGATCCTACCACACTGCTCACGATGCAATATACAAAGAGCTTGTCGGCCCAGCCGTCGGGATAACCTTCCTTCTTAAACAGGCGTGACACCAATTCGTACGCCAAGATAAAGCCTAATCCCCACATCAGTCCGTACCAGCGGAGTTCAATCGGCCCTAAGTGCACCAAAACGGGATCCACATCCCATACTATGCTTGCCAAAGTCATTGTCTTTTCCGTTTTTTATGATTTACGGTTACAAAGGAACAAAAAAGCAGTTATACCTAAAGCAGAAGTACTGTTAAAATTTCTCACTCGCCCGGTTTATTCCAACCGGATTCCCTCCCTAAACGTCACCAATCGGTTGTATGTCTCTACCTATATATATTATATAGATATAGAGAGCGGAAAATGCAAGACGAAAGATATAAAACAAAAGATGCAGAAGTACAAATCATGTCTTTTGCACTTCCGCATCTTTCCAATACGTTTTTTTACCGGTCTGATTATACCAGGTGGGCAATCCATTCATCACGGTCGCCCGGAAGCAAATCGACTACAGGGATTTCAATCATCGTATAGCATCCCGGTTGCTGACGCATCGACGCACGGGCTACACATACCAGTACCTGAGCGGTCAAAGCCGGATTGTTGATTTTCATGTCAAACTCGAACAACTGATTGTGTGTCTTTCCCGATACACCTTTACGAACCAAGTTCACGCCGTGACCTACATCATTCAGGTTGTCCACGCAAGCCACTTGTTTCACATGCGTTTCATCATTCACGAAATACGGGTCAGCTTTGATGGCAGCCTCCACTTGTTTGAAGTCGGCACCTTCTTCCAGTTCCACATACACCATACGGCGATGGATGCCTGTACCTACCGGAATAGTCATTGACAATGCATCCTTTACACCTTCAATGGCACGTACGGCTACCGAGTGTCCCATGCTGCGTCCCGGACCGAAGTTCGTATAGGTAATGCCTTTCGGAGCAATCGCTTCCAGCAAGGTACGTACAACCGAGTCGCTTCCCGGATCCCAACCAGCCGAGATAACAGATACCGTATTATGAGCCTTAGCCACTTCGCCCAGTGTACGGCGCAAGTCGCTGATTTGTGTATGGATATCGAAGCTGTCCACGGTATTGATGCCGAGAGCCAGGATTTCCTTGGCATACTGCTCTACACTGCGGGTCGGAGTGGCAAGGATAGCTACATCAACGTCTTTCAGTTCCTTGATATCTTTCACTACTTCATAGTTTGCCAGTTCGGCAGGCTTGTTTTCCGCACCGTGACGGCGTACGACACCAGCCACTTCAAAATCGGGAGCCGCTTCCAACGCTTCCAGTGTAAACTTTCCGATATTACCGTAACCCACTACGGCTGCTCTAATTTTCTTCATTATGTTTGATGGTTTTTAGATGAATAATAATCTTTAATTATAAAAGGGCGGCATCGCGCCTCACCTCATTTCCATGCCACAAAGATAGAAAAACGAAACGATACGCCGCAAACCGGAAGAAGGCGATTTTGAAATTATTATCACAAAACTTATGATTTATAACTTTCTTATGCCTAATTTTGCACCTGAACTTTAATTTATCGGGAAAAGATGATTGAATATATCAAAGGAGAACTTACAGAACTCACACCGGCTATGGCGGTAGTAGAATGCAACGGCGTAGGATACGGCATCAACGTATCGCTCAATACCTTTTCAGCCATTCAGGGGAAAAAGGAAATCAAGCTCTTCATCTACGAAGCCATCCGCGAAGACGCTTACACGCTTTACGGTTTTGCCACCAAGCAGGAACGCGAGCTTTTCCTTTTGCTCATCACCGTGTCGGGCATCGGAGGAAATACCGCACGGATGATTCTTTCCGCACTTTCGCCCAACGAATTGTGTAACGTCATCAGCAGCGGCAACGATAAATTACTGAAAACCGTAAAAGGCATCGGGCTGAAAACGGCACAGCGCATCATTGTAGACCTGAAAGACAAGATTGCCGCCATAGGCATCACGGAAACGGGCAGCCTGCCTTCCATGACCGCCAGCCTCAACACCGAAATCTACGAAGAAGCCGTAGCCGCCCTCGTCATGCTGGGCTTTGCGCAGGCTCCTTCGCAAAAAGCCGTCACCAGTATCCTGAAAGCCGAGCCAGACGCAACCGTAGAACGGGTCATCAAACTGGCATTGAAGATGTTATAATTTGAAAAAACACGCTGTTTCTCAAAACTTTTCCGTATCTTTCAGTGTTGATTATCTATAAACCCTTTAAAAGCAAAGACTATGAAACATGCAATGCCCCAGCTTCCTTACGCTATGGAAGCGCTGGCTCCGCACATGAGCCAAGAAACACTGGAATACCACTACGGCAAACACTTGCAAACCTATGTGGACAACCTGAACAAACTGATAAGCGGAACGCCTTTCGAAAACCTGCCGCTGGAAGAAATCATCGGCAAAGCCGACGGAGGTATCTTCAACAATGCCGCACAGACATGGAACCATACCTTCTTCTTCGAAACGCTTACGCCCAACCAGGCAGCCATGCCCGACAAGCTTGTAGAAAAACTGACCGAAGACTTCGGGTCGCCTGAAGCTTTCCGTCAAGAATTTACCCAAAAAGCCACTACCCTGTTCGGTTCCGGCTGGACATGGCTTGTGGCAGACCCGCAAGGCAAACTTTCCATTGTCACTACCTCCAATGCCGGCAACCCTTTGACACAAGGATTGAAGCCTATGCTGGTCATCGACGTATGGGAACACGCCTATTACATTGATTACCGCAACCGCCGGGCAGCTTATATCGAAGCTTTCTGGAACCTGGTAGATTGGGAGAAAGTGACCTTACGCATGGCGTAAAGGAAACGGTATCATCCAGGCACAAAAGGCACGAAGAATATAATTTATCCAAAACCGGATAAAAAAACGCGCCTTTTGTGCCTTGGTGTTCAAATAAATTCCATACTTTTGCCCAAAAACAAAAACGGAGACTCCATCAATATGACTACTACACTTTTATTTTTTGGCCTTGGCATGCAGGAACTGATTGTCATCGTGCTGATTATCTTGCTGCTCTTCGGCGGGAAAAAGATTCCCGAACTGATGAAGGGATTGGGCAAGGGAGTGAAAAACTTCAAAGACGGCGTAAACGGACTGGAAGAAGACCTGAAAGCCGACCCCAAGAAAGACGAAAGCAACCAACCGAAGACGGATAAAGACAAATGACGAAGGAGGAGACGGACACCGTGGAATCCGATGCATCGAATATGACCTTTTGGGACCACGTGGATGAATTGCGGAAAGTGTTGTTCCGTATCATCGGCGTGGTAATCGTGCTTATGATTGCCGCTTTCCTGTTCAAGGACGAACTGTTCGGTATCATCCTGGCACCCAAAGAAAACGATTTCATCGTCTATCAATGGTTCGACCGCATCGGAAACGCCTTACACATTCCGGGACTGTCCCTTCCTGATTTCCACGTACAGCTTATCAACACCAAGCTTTCGGGCCAGTTCCTCACCCACATGAGCGTATCGCTTTATGCGGGCATCGTACTGGCTTCGCCTTATATCCTCTATCAATTGTTCCGCTTTGTCTCACCTGCCCTTTATGCCAACGAACGGCGTTATTCCCTGCGTGTTGTCTTCTGGGGCTACCTCCTCTTCCTGTTGGGTGTATTGTTCAGCTATTTCCTCGTCTTCCCCTTCACCTTCCGCTTCCTTGCCCTCTATCAGGTAAGCGCCGAAGTAGAGAATGCCATCCTGCTCAGTTCCTACATCGACACGCTCACCATGCTGAGTCTGATGTTGGGCATTACGTTCGAGATACCCATCCTGGCATGGCTCTTTGCCAAACTGGGCTTTCTCACCTCTGCCTTTATGCGCACCTACCGCAAACATGCCATTGTCATTGCCCTGGTCATATCAGCCATCATCACCCCCACGTCCGACGCCATCACCCTGATACTGGTAGCCGCGCCGATGTTCCTCCTCTACGAAGCCAGCATCTTCATCGTAAAGCGGACAAACAAGTAATGCCGGACAAGCACATAACGGAAAGACAAAAGAAAAATGCAATATTTATATTCTATTCTCAATGATTATTCGTATCTTTGTTAAAAAGAATTTTCCTAAACAAGGAGGGCATTATGACAACACCTGTTTATACAACTGTTTCCAAAAAAACAGATGAAGTGATAAAAATACTCCGTGAGTTCAAACAATCAGAAGGAGATAAATACGGAATCGAAATGCTTGCATTAGTCGGTTCTACAGCTCGTGGTGAGCAACAACCGGATAGCGACATTGATGTTTGCATCAAATTACGTAAAACTTCCTTCCGCATTTATATGGCAATCAAAGAAGAATTGGAACGACGTTTCAATGTAAAAGTAGACTTGATTACCTTGCATGAACACATGCGCCAGTTATTCCGACAAAATTTAGAGCACGATGCGATTTACGTCTAAAGACAAGCTGATAGACTTACTGCAATTTGCTGAACAACAAACCATTTTTATTATTCAGACGACCCATACAATCAGTAACGTACAAGACTTTCTCACGTCGTTAAATGGAATGGTCTTGTTCAATTCCACATGTATGTGCCTACAAAGTATAGGAGAAGCCATTCGGCAAGTGGACAATAAAACAGAAGGAAAACTATTTGCCCTTTATCCACAGACTCCCTGGAAACAAATCATAGGCATGCGTAATATTATTTCACATGAATATTTATCTATTGACCCGGATTTGATTTTCGATATTGTATGTGAAGAACTCACACCTTTATCAACAAGCCTTCATACAGTCTTGGCTGATATTTCAGCCGGACTGAGGGATGACGTGTTAAACGTATCCTCGCAATGAAAAACAAACGGCTGGAGACGGAATCTTGTCTTCCTTCTCCAGCCGTTTATCCTCCGAAACATCCTGCCCCAAAGCTCAGGATGCCTCCTTGTCAGCCTTCTCCGCTTCTTCCATCTTACGGGTAACGAACTTCAGCTTCAGGTTTGCTTCGTTCTGTTCTTTACGGATTTGTTCCATCGCCGAAAGGATACGCGCCAAATCGCTGACAGCTACCACCGCCTTGACATCATCGGCACGCATGGTGGTCTTATACTGGCGGTCGCCGATGAACTCCAATGAGAAACGGCGTTTGTCCTGATTCGCCACGATGAAAGCGGCTACACCACCGTCGTCCTTCCCTACCCGATAATCGGCTTTTTCGATAGGACGTCCCAGGTCAGTCGTCTCATAGCTGTCGGGCGAAGGGTTGGTCTGGGCAAACAAGTCGCCCGCGACACTGACTTTCACCGCTGTATGATGGATATTCCCGCCGGCACAATAAATCGAAGTAAGCAGCATCTCGCCTTGCTCGTTCACTTGCGCCCGCAAGAAAGAACGTCCGATATTCTTCTCCACTACCTGGGTGGGATAGAAATAATTGCCCGTCTCCTGATAGGCGGTGTCTTTCTCGAACACAAAACGGTCTTTTATCGAGTCGAGCGCGGCTTGCTTCACCTGCATCATGCTATCCAGATAAGCCAAGGTCTTGCGCTGTTCGTGCAAGTCGACCTCCTGCATCAGGCGGATTCCCGCTTTCCTCACCTCCACCGCCTTGGGATAAAGGTTGCGGATGCTGTCTATCTGCAACTTTGCCAAACTATAATTTCCCGAAGCAAAGGACATTTCCGCCCGCTGGAACAAAGCTCCCGCTTGCTTCGAATCGCTATTACATCCCGAAAGGAATGCCAATAAGCATACGGCTGCTACCATTATCTTTTTCATACAAAGCAATTTTTTACAAAAACAAAATCAGGCACGAAAGCGCAAGAAAGATTATCCGGTTGATTTTCAACGTAATCGGTTGCATTTCACCGACCTTTTGCGTGGTTCTCCGTTATCAACCTGCGGCTTTCACCAAACAAAAATACAATTTAATCGGTTTATATCCCGTAAAGCTCCCCTATTTTTTGTAATTTTGCACGCTATTTACAAGTTTTGAACACAAAAAAGACGAAACGAAAACCAATAAGGAATGAATCTAAAGGAACATTTTACCGACAATATATTCAAATTGATTTCTGAAACTGCCGATGAGCTGGGTCTGGAATGCTATGCCGTAGGGGGCTATGTGCGCGATATTTTCCTTCACCGTCCTTCGAAAGACATCGATGTGGTGGTAGTGGGAAGCGGTATCGATGCCGCAGAAGCTTTAGGCAAGAAACTGGGACGCAAGGCTCATGTATCAGTGTTCCGCAATTTCGGCACCGCACAAGTAAAATACTTCGACACCGAAGTGGAATTTGTAGGAGCAAGAAAAGAATCGTACAGCCACGACAGCCGCAAGCCCGTAGTGGAAGACGGCACGCTGGAGGACGACCAGAACCGCCGCGACTTCACCATCAATGCCATGGCGGTCTGCCTGAACCAGGCACGGTATGGCGAACTGGTCGACCCGTTCAACGGACTGGAAGACCTGAAAGAACGCGTTATCCGCACGCCGCTTGACCCCGACATCACCTTCAGCGATGACCCCTTGCGCATGATGCGCTGCATCCGTTTCGCCACCCAACTGAACTTCTATATCGATGAAGAGACATTCAGTGCGTTGGAGCGCAACCGCGAGCGCATCAAAATCATCTCCTACGAGCGCATCAAGGACGAACTGAACAAAATCCTGCTCTCCCCGATTCCGTCGAAAGGCTTTGTCGACCTGGACCGCTGCGGTCTGCTGGAACTGATATTCCCCGAACTGACCGCCCTGCAAGGCGTAGAGGTGCGCAACGGACGCGGACACAAGGACAACTTCTACCACACCTTGGAAGTAGTGGACAACATCGCCAAGGTATCGGACAACCTCTGGCTACGCTGGGCGACCCTGCTGCACGACATAGGCAAACCGCGCACCAAACGCTGGGACCCCCGCCTCGGCTGGACGTTTCATAACCATAATTATGTAGGAGAAAAGATGGTGCCCGAAATCTTCCGCCGCCTGAAATTGCCGATGAACGAGAAGATGAAGTACGTACAGAAGCTGGTAGGACTGCACATGCGCCCTATTGTCATCGCCGATGACGTAGTGACCGACTCGGCTGTCCGCCGCCTGTTGTTCGAAGCCGGCAACGACATCGACGACCTGATGGCACTGTGCGAGGCAGACATCACTTCGAAGAACGAAGCCCGCAAGCAACGTTTCCTCGACAACTTCAAGCTGGTACGCCAAAAGCTGAAAGACCTGGAGGAAAAAGACCGCATCCGCAATTTCCAGCCTCCGGTAGACGGAGAGGAAATCATGCACGTGTTCAACCTGCACCCTTGCCGCGAAATCGGTGACCTGAAGAGCGCCATCAAGGATGCCATCCTCGACGGTGTCATTCCCAACGAGCACGACGCCGCCTTCCGATTTATGCTGGAAAAAGCCAATCAGATGGGACTGGAACCGGTCAACCTGCCGGGGAAAGAAACCGTAAAGAATTAGACTATAGAAATACATTTCTTATTTGTATTGGAATATTCGAATTATCAAACAGTGAACATCTATTATAAATTAAGTTTACCAAAAATCACCGTTACAATACGTTGTAACGGTGATTTTACTTTTTAAAGTTGTTCAATTTAGACAACTATGCAAAACTTCGATTTTGAATAATGAAACAAATTACTACCTTTGCAAATGTTTGTTCAACCCCCTTAAAAGCAAAAAAACATGAACGTAGCAGACATTTGCATTATCAAACGAGACGGGAAACGGGAAAACTTTTCAGCGTCTAAAATCTCGAATGCCATCGGGAAAGCTTTTCAGGCAACCGGCTTGGAACGTCAGGAAGCCCTGATAGAGGATATCACCCGACGGGTCATTGCTCACTTCGCCCATCCGACACTGGGTGTGGAGGAAATACAGGACCTCGTGGAGACCGAACTGATGAAGGTACAGCCCGAGGTGGCAAAGAAATACATCATCTACCGCCAGTGGCGAAACACCGAACGCGAGCGGAAAACGCAAATGAAACACATCATGGACGGCATCGTGGCAATCGACAAGAACGACGTCAACCTGAGCAACGCCAACATGTCGAGCCATACGCCTGCCGGACAGATGATGACTTTCGCCTCGGAAGTCACCAAAGACTATACGTACAAATATCTGCTGCCCAAACCCTACGCAGAGGCACACCGCATGGGGGATATCCACATCCACGACCTGGATTATTACCCGACCAAAACCACGACATGCATTCAATACGACTTGGAAGACTTGTTCGAACGCGGTTTCCACACGAAAAACGGAAGCATACGCACCCCTCAATCCATCCAAAGCTATGCCACCCTGGCGACCATTATCTTCCAGACGAACCAGAACGAACAGCACGGCGGTCAGGCTATCCCTGCCTTCGACTTCTTCATGGCAAAAGGAGTGTTGAAAAGTTTCCAGAAAGCCATCCTCTCCACCCTCTCCTTCTATGCGGAAATGAAAGGCATGGAAGCGGACGGGAAAGGATTGTCGGAACTGGTGCACAAACACCTGACTTCCATCAAACCCTCCAAAGACGACTGCCACCAGCTGCTGGCTGCCCTGCCTGCCATCGGCATTGTGCTGACCACAGACGAACTGGAACACATCCTTCAGAATGCCCGCAAACAGGTGCGCAAAGATACACACCAAGCGATGGAAGGATTTATCCATAACCTGAACACCATGCATTCGCGCGGAGGAAACCAGGTCGTATTCAGCTCCATCAATTATGGAACGGATACTTCTGCCGAAGGACGGATGGTCATCGAAGAACTGCTTCAAGCCACCATCGAAGGACTGGGCACACGCGGTGAAGTGCCTGTCTTCCCCATCCAAATATTCAAGGTGAAAGACGGCGTATCCTATTCGGAAGCCGACTACCAAAAAGCAATGACCGACTTCGAAGCAGCCCTGAACGGGGATATGACTTTCGAAGCGCCCAACTTCGATTTGTTTCTGAAAGCCTGCCGCACCACGGCAAAAGCCCTGTTCCCGAACTTCATGTTCCTGGATACTCCTTTCAACAAACATGAAAAGTGGGACCCGAACGACCCGAAACGTTACCGGTATGAACTGGCAACCATGGGATGCCGCACCCGTGTATTCGAAAACCTGAACGGAGAAAAAACCAGCTTGGGACGCGGCAATCTGTCATTCACGACCATGAACTTGCCCCGCCTCGCCATCGAAGCGCGGAAAGAAGCGGACAGTTCATTAGGAAATGCAAACCGGGAAGTCATCGAACAACGTGCCAAAGAATTGTTTATCCAATCGGTACACCGCATGGCGGAATTCATCGGCGAACAACTCTACGTGCGTTACCAATACCAGCGCACTGCACTTGCCCGCCAATTCCCGTTCATGATGAGTAATGATGTATGGAAAGGCGGAGGCAAGCTGAATCCGAACGAAGAAGTGGGCGATGTATTGAAACAAGGTACTTTAGGTATCGGATTTATCGGAGGGCACAATGCCATGGTCGCACTTTACGGAGAAGGACATGGCCATAACCGCAAAGCTTGGGAAACACTCTACGAAGCGGTAGAGGAAATGAACCGTGTGGCAGACAGCTTCAAGCAGAAATACGGCTTAAACTATTCGATACTGGCTACTCCTGCCGAAGGTCTGTCAGGACGATTCACCCGCATCGACCGCAAGAAATACGGCGTTATCCCGGGTGTAACCGACCGCGACTATTATGTCAACTCATTCCACGTAGATGTAAAGGAACCTATCAGCATCGTCGAGAAAATCAAATGCGAAGCTCCTTTCCATGCCTTGACACGGGGCGGACACATCACGTATGTAGAACTGGACGGCGAGGCGCAAAAGAATGTACGTGCCATCGCCAAGATAGTGAAAGTGATGCACGATGAAGGCATCGGCTACGGTTCGATAAACCATCCGGTAGACACCTGCCACCATTGCGGCTATCGAGGCGTAATTTACGACAAATGTCCTATCTGCAACAGTGAGAATATTCTCCGTATGCGCCGCATCACCGGCTATCTTACCGGAGACCTGAACAGTTGGAACTCTGCCAAACGTGCCGAAGAGCACGACCGCGTGAAACACCATTAAAAGATGCTTCATTATTTATATACATACCCAGAAACCATTGTAGACGGGGAAGGCATACGCTTTTCCCTCTACCTGGCAGGATGCAGCCACCACTGCAAAGGTTGCCATAATCCCGAATCGTGGAACCCTCAAGCCGGCAAGCCTTTGACAGATAAAGAAATCGATACGTTCATTGAGCATATCAATGCCAATCCGTTGCTGGACGGAATTACATTTTCGGGCGGAGACCCTTTTTACAATCCGGAAGAGTTTTTACCCGTTATCCGGAAATTCCGCCAACGTACAGGACTGAACATCTGGTGCTACACCGGATATACTTACGAAGAATTGCTTGCCGACCCTCGGCGCAGCCCCATTCTTACTTATATCGATGTACTGGTAGACGGTAAATTCGAACAATCCCTCTATTCTCCTTACCTGGAGTTCCGGGGAAGCAGCAACCAACGCATCTTGAACTTACCTGACAACCCATAGCAGAAGCAGTTGTTTTAACAATTCAGCGTTAAAAGCAAAAATAGAGTTACGATTTAAGCAACTTCGTTCTCTTGGCTATAAATCCCCCAATCAGGTTAAAAAGCATCCGTTATCGCGCACACGAGAGCTATTTCCGCACACAAAGCCCCTTTTCACGGACGATTGCAAAAGATACGAAATGATATAGGTCAAGAAATATAGCATTTTTTATAATAATTCCCATGTCTCTATTGCAGATAACTAAAAAAGCTATACCTTTGCATCGTGGTTGTGAAACCAATAAGCACTTAACTAATAGGTATTAGACAATATAGCAAAACTAAAGGTATTAGATTTAAGGTAAACGATTTAAAACGAAAAGGTATTAGATTAAGGTATTAGATGTTTTTTGTTTTTTAGGTATTAGAAATAAGGTAAGTTTTCAGGAATTACCGTTCAATAGGAATTAGTAAGTGCATGAGGTAAAAAGAAAAGAGAAGGATAACAAAAACACAACAACTGAATGATGATGAAACAAGAACCCTATTATGGGGGTTCTTTAGGAAGCCGGCGGTGTTCATAAACAGATGAATATCGCTTTTTTGTTTTTATCAACTTCTATCCCAATCAAACCGCTCTATCTAAAAAGGACATACTAAAAAAACCCGGAGCATGCAACCATGTCCGGGTTTGAAAACTTATAGACTCATCAAGTCCTTTTTACCTTATCATTTATCTAAAGTTGTTTGGCTGATGCCATCTGCCATTATCATCCATCGTGTCAGCTACGTCCCACCAAACTTTATCACCTTGTGTATAAGTCGGCTTCAACGGGTTACGTGATTCACTGTCCGGATATTGTACGCGTTTAATCAACTTCGTATTCGGTATTTCACCATTCGAGTTGTTACCGCCTTGCGGAAGCAATGCATAACGCGGATAATCGGTACGGCGCAGTTCTGCCCAACCTTCGTTTCCATTCGGGAATACAGCAATCCACTTCTGAGTGATAATCTGTTCCAATTGCTCTTCACGTGAACCTCCGTCAAAAGCAGCCAGTCCTTGCAGGTTATTGATGTAATCGCTATAATCGGCTTCGGCAATGCCGTAATAGTCCATCGAAGCACGGATACCGTCCAAGTAATAATCTCTTGCCGATTCAGTAAGAGCGGCACCCGTCCAGCCACGCAATGCAGCTTCCGCTTTCAGGAACAAGCTTTCCGAATAGCCGAACCAAACGATTTCACGAGCCAAGTTCCACCAAATCTTCGGATTCATCACATCCGACTGCAAGTTGCAACGGTTAGGCGAATAAGTGGTGGTATAAGAACCGCCGATATTGGTTTCACCATTACGTACACCGCAGAAATCCTTCGTCAAATCCTCTTCGGGAACAGCCTGATTCAATTTAGCAAACTCTGTCGGACGGAACCAAAGGATGTTACAACGCGGGTCAAGGTAACAGTTATCCTCACTTGCATTGAACAGTGTTTCGTCTGCGCCGCCTGCCGTGTACAAGTTTGAAGGCGCTTTCTGTTCAAATCCCTGTGCAGAAGTTGTTACGCCCGGTCTCAAAGCCTGGTTCTTGTAAGCCCATTCCATTTCTTTCGGAAGCACCACATTGGCAGTCCAAGAGAACAACAGTGCATAGATGTTTTCGTTACCGCCTGTAATATACTGACGTTTCGGTCTCAGGGTCATATTGTCTTCCTGGCTCTGCATCAAGCCCGACGGGTCATTGAGCGCAGCTTCACCCTGCTGTTTAGCCAGACTCGGATTTACATTGGAAATACGCAATGCCAGGCGCAGACGCAATGTATTAGCAAAACGTATCCACTGCTCCACATCACCGCCGTAGCACACATCCTCATCTTCTCCAAAACTAAATTGCTGCCCGGAAGGAATGTTATGCAAGTTGGTAATCGCCTGATCCAATATATCGAAAATCATGCCGTACACTTCTTCCTGCGAAGAGTATTCTACATTTTCTTCCGGCGGAAGCGCACCTTTCACATAATACTTAATAGGAATATCACCATACGTATCGGTTTGTGCGGACATCAAGAACGCATAATAGATACGGGTAATGTAAAACGCCGTATGATAGTATTCTTTGTCGCAGAACCAGAACGTTTTAATCAACTGGCTATACTCACTCACCGTACGGTCATCGTAGAAGTGTCTCCAACGTGCTGCCGACCAGCCGTCGTTATACGAATAAGTAGGAGAGTTTTGCACAAATCCACTTACATTGTTTCCCCAATAGCCGGCATATATATCATGAGTCAGATTGGTCGCAATCTGATAATCATTATACAGACCTTCGTAAACAAAGTTATAAAAAGTCGCACCTGCCGAACCTTCTGTAGCGCGCAAGCTTTCCAGCGCATTGTCCGACACGGTATAGTCTATATCAATGCCTTCACCCGTACCGCCTATGATAGTCGGGTCATAAACCGGCTGGTAAGGATTGGTATTCATTTCTTCAAAGTCATGACATCCTGCCAATAGTGCCAACAGAGAGCACATAGCCACAGACTTATACATATTGAATTTCATACGTTACTATTTTATTTAAGATTAAAAACCTAAACTAACTGACAAACCGAATGTGCGGGTGTAAGGCAGAGCCGCATAGTCGATAGCCTGAGAGAACATCGTTGTATCATAACCTCCTTCAGGACTTGTACCCGGAGTATGCTTCAACAGATAGCACAAGTTACGTGCTACGAAGGAAACATTCAACGAGGTCAACGGAGTCTTCTTCAACAGTTTCGACGGGAACGAGTAGCCCAATGACAATTCTTTCAGCTTGATGAACGAAGCGTCATACAGGAAGTCTTCCGGCAGCAACGCGCCATAATACTGAGAAGCCGTGATTTCTGTTGTATTGACCGCACCGCTTTCGGTTACACCCGGGAATACCATCTTATAATTATTATCTTCTCCACGGTCAGCCGTACGGGCAGCCAAACCATTACCAGTAGCCACCATTTCTGAATAAGAAAGGATATCACCGCCAAACTTCATGTCGAACATTGCCGACAAGGTAATGCCTTTGTAAGTAAAGGTCGGAGATACAGACATGGTCAGCTTCGGCTGGATATTACCAATCGGATTAGCTACACGTTCTGCTTCATCGGTAATGGTCAAAGGCATACCGTTGGCACCTACGACGATATTACCGTTTTCATCACGCTGGTAAAGTGTATTGGCATAGATTTCACCCAATTTTTCCCCTTCACGGGCACCTACACTAATCGGGAAGTTGGTATCACCATTGAAGAACATGTATTTCACGCCTTGATCAGGAGCCAGTTCTTTCACCATAGAAACGTTGTGAGCCATATTCACATTCAAGTCGAAAGTAAAGTCTTTCGTATCTACGATGGTTGAATAAATCATCAATTCAACACCTTGGTTCGAAATCAAACCGGCATTCACCCATTGTCCGCCCGACCACGGAGCAGCAGCAGGCACTTTCATAATCTGGTTCTTGGTCTTGCTATAATAATAGGTAAAGTCAAAGCCCAAACGGTTATCGAAGAATCGCATATCCAAACCTACTTCGTAGGAAGTCGCGATTTCCGGCTTCAACTGGTCATTCAGCTTCACATTGTCACGGCTCGGAGTCAGGATGCCGTTATCGAAACTATAGGAATACGTATTATACAACTGATACGGTTCGGTATCCTTACCTACCTGGGCAGCAGACAAACGCAACTTGGCAAATGTCAACCAGCTGGGCAATTCTTTGTCCAACGAACGTACAAAGTCAGAGATAACGAAACTCAAGTTGGCAGACGGATAGAAGAACGAATTGTTCTGCTTCGGCAAGGTAGACGACCAGTCGTTACGGGCAGTCACGTCCAATGCCAAATATTCTTTCCATGCCAGCTGAGCCGAACCGAATACAGAGTTCATGGCACGTTCGTAACCATTTTCTCCCGCTGTACGGAGCAAGTTGGCAGCATTGAACATCCAGTTGCCTTTAATCAACATATTACCCACACCGGCATTCAGCGTCTCGTACTTCTGGTACATGAAGTTAGCACCTACGTTCACTCCCAAACGGAAATTATCGGTAATCTGCTTGTCGCTCATCAACATGAATTCGGCATTTGACTCGAAGAAGTTCTCTTCGCTACGGTTCATTTCATCATTTGTAATCAAAGCCAAAGAGCTTTCACCGTTGATACCGTCACCGGCATTCGTATCTTCAATACGGGTACGATAGTAATCGAACGCATATTTAGCCGAGAAATGCAACCAGTCGGTGAAATTGATTTTTGCATTGTAGTAACCGAATGCACGCCAACGTTCATCAGAGTTGTGACGCTGGTTCAATACATAATACGGATTACGGATACCGGCAGAAGGACCAAACCAGTTCACATGTACGTGGTCTTCATCCGAATATTGCTTCAAGTCATCCAAACGTACGTTATGCGGAATACCCATCAACTGGTTGATGGCACCGTAAGTACCATATTGCGGACGGTCTTCAGCTTTGGTGCGCGACAAAGAAATCTTTCCGTCCATCGACAAGTACTTGTTGAGTTCCGTACCTGCATTCAAGTCTACGTTGATACGTTGCAGTTTTTCGTTCGGGAACACACCGTCATTATTTGATGCGCCAAACGATGCACGGTAATGCGAAGTCTCCGTACCGTTCTGAATAGATACATTATGTGTCTGCGAGAATCCGGTTTCGAAATAATCTTTCAGCTTGTTGCCATATTTAGAGAAAGCATAGGTTTCTCCATTCCAGGCTTCTTTCATGCTGCCATCCAATACCGGTCCCCAGCTACCCGAATCATCGGTCGAGTAAACAGCACCTGTATTAGAGTCGATATGACCTTGTCCGTAACGTTCCTGCATATCCAAGGTCTCGGCCACTTTTGTCCAGGTGAAGTTACCGCTATAACGGACACCGAAGCCGTCTTTCTTCGAGCCTTTCTTCGTTGTTACCAAGATAACACCGTTACCGGCACGGCTACCGTAAAGAGCCGCCGCATTCGGACCTTTCAATACCGAAATGCTTTCGATATCGTCCGGATTGATATCCAGCGAAGCACCACCACGGTCAACGCCTCCATAAAATGAAGCGCTTGAATTGCTGTTGTCGCTGAACGGAACACCGTCCACAATCCACAACGGTTGGTTGTTATCGCTCAATGAAGAGTTACCACGGATGGTAATCTTGGTAGAACCGCCCAAACCGGTAGATGAAGTATTCATCGACAGACCGGCTACTTTACCTTGCAATGCACTGGTCACCGAGGGGTCTCCCGTCTTGTTCAGGTCATCGCCTTTCACTTCCTGAACGGCATAACCCAACATTTTCTTCTCACGTTTGATACCCAACGCGGTTACTACCACTTCGTCCAGCATCTCGGAGTCTTCCTCCATCGTGAGGTTAATCACATTCTTACCAGCTTCTACCGTCATTTCCACGGTTTTATAGCCAATGTAAGAGAACTGCAGGACAGAACCTACCGGCACATTTACCGTAAAGTTACCATCCCAATCGGTAATGTTTCCGTTAGTAGTTCCTTTCTGAACGACAGATACACCAATCAATGCCTCGCCTGTTGAATCGATGACACGTCCGGTGATTTGCTGTTGCTGCTCTTCTTGCGCCGCATTAGTAGTGGCAGCGGTAGTAGAAGTAGATGCTTTCGACAAGTAAATGACATTGTCGTCTACCACATAACTGATACCCTTACCTGCTAATGCCTGATCGAGGACTTCTTCTACAGTAGAGCCGTTGGCATTCACCGAACCGATAGGGGTATCTGCCAGCTCATCATCGTAAAAGAATTGATACTGGGACTGAGACTGAATCTGCTGAATCATAGTCCCCAACTGAGTATTGGTCAATGCAATGTTTAATTGCGCCGACACCAACTGTGTAGGTACAGTAAACAGCGCCGAAACCAATAATGCCCGAACGAGTTTCTTCGAGCTCATGCACGAGTGTTTGCTTCTCATACTTACGTTTCTAAGGTTAAACATACTATTAAATTGCTTCTCTCTTTTCTTTTTATTTATTTAGTTGAATATACCACAAAAACAATTATGTTTTATAAAACACTTACTCTGAAAATAAAAAATTTTAAATTCATGGTGAAAATACCTCTTCCTTTACCTCTGCATACTCACCTTATTCATCTTCATCCAACCGGAAAAATAAAATAATGATGAACCGGAATCCGTGTTCACACACAGATTCCGGGTTTTCACTTTTTATTTATCTATTATTAAACAACAGGTAGAGAGTATTTCAATGTTTCAGCATATCTTCAATTTAGGTCATGAAGCTTTTCATTTATCAGATGGAGCGGAAAACTTGACCGGAGTCATATCGGTACGTGCATACACATACCCCGTCCACTCTACAGTCAAGCCATTCCACAACACATGCGCCACTTGATTGAATTCTTTGGTATAGACACGGCTCGACTTCAAGTCATAGAATGCGAAATAACCGTATCCCCCTTCTTTCACATCATTCAGGTATTCCTCGTTTACAGAAACCGGAATCATATCCCCTTTATTATCCAGACCGCTCAGCGTAATGGCGTATGGAGCTTCGATGGCATTGCTAAGCTCCTGCTGCCTGTATTCATCGAATTTGCCATACGCGCCATATACCGTATAGTCTATCAATGCTTCCACATTCGAGCCTACAGGCTGGTCGTCGTCCGTGTACCAGTAAATGCCGAATGTACTTTCGCCTTTCGGCAATTCTTTCCGGCAGGCTTCCATCAGTTTGGTATAATTAGCGCTTGTACACTCAGCAACCGATGCTACTACGCCCCGTCCCGATTGAGCGCTTCCTTTGAAATTGTTTTCCGCATAAGAGGAATATTCGTCATCGAAATCAAAGCCATCGAATCCGTAAATATCGGCATACATCTTCAGTTCCTTGGCAAATGCCTTCGCCCCTTCTTCGCTCAGGCTGCGCATGCCGGCATCATCGTGATTGCCCAAGATAGACAAATGCACCTTAATGCCTTTCTTCTGCAACGGACGGATGATTTCATCGGCATGTTGCAAAACGAAAGTCACCTGCTCATTGCAGTGAACATACGGCATGCCTTCCGCATTCAAGTTAATGTTTGCGGCAAACACGCTTACGATATCGAAGAACGGTTTGCCGTCTGACAAAGTGTATTCACCCGCATTCAAGGGATTTTCATTATTCACCTCGATGTAACACAGATTCTTGATTTCTTTTTCATAACGGGGTGCCGTAAGGGAAGCTACCCGATAGACAAACGACTTATTATCAGCGACAAGTGTTTCTCCGCTGCTTGCCGTAGCTGCAATAGCAATGGCATCACCGCTACCTCCTGCCGGAACACGGACAGCTATATAATCCGACTTACGCTCTCCTGCCGGAATCGTCACCTTTCCACCGTTTGCCAATGTCACTCCGCTATACAGGGTATAAAGTGTACCATTCGCCTGATTATAGGCAGCCAGAGCCGCCTCATCCACCGAAAAGCTGACCTGCACATCAGCCGCAGCCGGCTCGTCCAGTTCGAAACAGACATAACCCGTAGCCTCCTTGCCGTCACGGATAGTCAAGGTCGTACCCATACAGGCATTAGCTCCCGAGCGGACAACTCCCGACAAGTTCTTTTCAGCTTGGGAAACAGTGATTTCTCCAGCGTTCTTTTCCGCTAAAGTCATGGAATGGATGAAGTGCAAAGGCACCATAACGAGAACAAGCAATATACACGTGCGCAGTAATTTTTCCGAACACGCAGACATCTTGATGCTTCTTACACGTATTTTCTTAAGGTTACACATTTTTTCTTAGAGGTTAGTTTTACTTCATTATTCGGATTTTGTAATAAACAAAAATCATTTATATAACAAGCTCAGAAAGAAAAACACTTAACGGTTTCCGCTATTTTTTTCAAATTTCATCTAAATTATATGCGCACGGTATCATGACAAAGCTTTAAAAAACGTCTGCACATCCTACTGCCTGTAACGGAGCAGATAGCTTCGTTTCTGACAAGATTAATAATCTTCAAGCGA
>ULRR01046232.1_pt1 | contig 42310 bp, 40 predicted proteins | sample 1955651 | NCBI WGS metagenome assembly ULRR01 (sample SAMEA4835688, study PRJEB28245) | human gut metagenome | biome: gut microbiome; material: fecal sample | place: Denmark | collected 2008
CAATGAGCTGAATGCAGAAATCCTGATGGAATTGTTAAAGATTGAGGGTGCAGAGTGTACAATCTGTGAAAATGGTAAAAGGGTCTTAGAGGCATTTGAGCAGTCTGCTCCGGGGGATTATGACATGATCCTGATGGATGTGCAGATGCCGGTTATGAATGGTTATGAGGCAACAAAAGCAATCCGAAGAAGCTCCCATGAACTGGCAAAGACAATTCCAATCATTGCTATGACCGCCAATGCGTTTTCTGAGGATATTCAGCATTCTCTGGCAGCCGGTATGAATGCCCATGTTTCAAAACCGATTGAGATGAAGGTACTGGAAAAGACGATCAGAAGCATAAAATCCGGCGGGGGGCATCGAAATGCAACTCATTGAAAGTGACAAATGGATATGGAAAAGAGCTGATGAAAGAATCTGGCATTGCCAGAACTTTCAATCAGCTCTTTTTTATCATCAGTTCCCTCTTGACATTTTTTCATTTCCTGCTATACTTATCAAAGATAATTACTAAAGATAACTAAATTTCAAGAAGAAAGGACCATTTTCCATGACACAGGAAAAATTAAAGCAGTTCCTGGATGCGTGTTTTGATGCAAAGCGTCTGATCGAGAAGCTCCCGGACCTGCCGGACGGTATGAAGCCGCGGCAGGTGCATGTGCTGGATGCGGTGAATGAGATTCAGAAAAAGCAGGGCTTCTGCCGCGTCAGCGACATCAGCAGCTATATGAACACAACGCTGCCGAGCATCACCAAGCTGGTGCAGGAACTGGAGGAGAGAAATCTTCTCGTGAAACAGGCGGATGAAAAAGATAAGCGCGTGATCAACCTGACACTGACCGAAGAGGGAAAAGAGTTTGTGGAACTCCGCGTGACGCACTTTCACGGGGAATGGGCATCCCGCCTGCCAGATCTGGACGACGCGGTGGTGGACGAATTTGTGCATGCAATCACACGGATGCAGGAAACGATGCCGGGAATAAAAGGAGTGAAAAACAATGGCAAAAGAAAATAAGAAAGAAATATCGTTTGTAGAGGGACCGATTTTTCAGTCCCTGATCCGCTTTGCGCTGCCGGTGCTCGGCGCGCTGATTCTGCAGGCGGCTTACGGTGCGGTCGACCTTCTCGTGGTCGGCTGGTTCGGCGATGCGTCGAGTATTTCCGCTGTCGGAACCGGAAGCAACTTCATGCAGATGGTAACATTTATCATCACCAGCCTTGCGATGGGTTCGACCGTTATGATCGGCCAGCACATTGGCGAGGGCAAGCCGGATAAGGCCGGCAAAACCGTGGGAACCTCGATTGTTCTGTTCGCCATCATCGGTATCGCCATGACGGTGATTCTGGAGCTGTTCGCAGGTCCGATCGCCAATATTTTACAGGTTCCGGCGGAGTCTTTTGACAAAACCGTCCTCTACCTGCGGATCTGTTCCGGCGGTATTCTGATCATCATCGCGTACAACGTCATCAGCAGCGTGCTTCGCGGAATCGGTAATGCAAATCTGCCGCTTTTATTCGTCGGCATCGCCTGCGCAGCCAATATTGCCGGAGATCTGTTCTTCGTCGGTGTGCTGAAACTGGACGTTGCGGGAGCAGCGCTTGCAACGGTTCTGGCGCAGCTGATTTCTGTCATCGCCTCCATGGGTGTGTTGAAAAAAGGCAATCTGCCGATTGAATTCAAAAAAGAAGACTGCCGCATCGACCGCGACGAGCTGAAGAAAGTCCTGAACGTCGGTGTGCCGATCGCGCTGCAGGAGACGACCGTACAGATTTCCTTCCTTGTGATCAACTCGATCATCAACGGCATGGGTCTGATGCCGTCCGCCGGATACGGTGTGGCGCAGAAGCTGACCTCATTCATCATGCTGATCCCGTCCTCTGTGATGCAGTCTGTGTCAGCATTCGTGGCACAGAACACCGGAGCCGGAAAGAAAGACCGCGCGTGGAAGGGCTTCCTCACCGCAATCGCAACGGGCTGCTCTCTTGGAGTTGTGATTTTCTGCATCGGTTTCTTCGGTGGAAGTGTCATCTCCAGAATCTTCACGAGCGATCCGGCCGTTATCGAGCAGAGCGCCGCTTACCTGCGCGGTTTCGCACCGGAATGTATTCTGACCTGTGTGCTGTTCAGCAGCATCGGATACTTCAACGGCCGCGGCATCAGCATCCCGGTTATGATCCAGGGAATCACCTCCGCCTGCCTGATCCGTATTCCGCTGGCGCTGTTCTTCTCACACCTGCCGAATACGAACCTGACCTTCGTCGGCATGTCCACCCCGATCACAACCGTATACGGCATCTGCTTTTTCTTGATCTGCTTTGCACGGTTAAAGAAAAAAGGGCAGATGTAATTGAATCAAACATAACAGAACTGCCTGGGAAACGGCACGGAGCGATCCGCCGTTTCCCAGGCAGTTTTTGGTATTGTTTGTCCGGAACTTTTTTGATACAATACAGACAGAAAGAGCGGAACCCTGTTCAGAAGGGACAGAACAGACGGAAAGGGGAAGAGGAGTGGATAACAGAGAAATCATCAATGAGACACTGGTCCATCTGTTTCACGAGATACAAAAACTGGAAGAAGAGGCGATCATTACCGAGGATTTCAAGGATCTGACGAACAACGATATGCACATCATAGAAGCCGTCGGCCTGGAGGGCGGCAATATGTCATCGATCGCGGCAAAGCTCGACATCACGGTCGGATCGCTGACAACGTCGATGAACAGTCTGGTGAAAAAAGGCTACACCGAGCGGGAGCGCAGCGAGAAGGACCGCCGGATCGTCTACATCCACCTGACCGGAAAGGGACGGCAGGCATTCCATCATCACGCAAAATTCCACGAGCAGATGACGGATGCCGTGATGGCGGAACTCGGAGAAGAGGAAGTGCAGGTGCTCGGGAAAACGCTGAAAGCGCTGACGGACTTCTTTCGGTCATATAAAAAATAGAAACAAAAAGGCTTTTGCAGCCGGGACAGAATCAGAAAAATCTGTCCGGTATGCAAAAGCCTTTTTCGCATGGAAACGCATAAAAAAATGCTATTTTTCTACGCCGTTCTTCTCACAGATATCCGCGAGCACACACCGTTCACAGTGCGGTGTCGTCCGCGCAGTACAGACCTCGCGTCCGTGCTCCACAAACCGGTGGCAGAGCGAGCTTCCTTCTTCCGGCGGCACAATTTTCCAGAGTGCCATCTCCACCTTCTTCGGATCCTTGCAGTCATGCACGAGCCCGATGCGGTTGCACAGCCGGATGCAGTGCGTATCCGTCACAATCGCAGGCTTTTTGAATACATCGCCCATAATCAGGTTCGCACTTTTCCGTCCCACGCCCGGGAGCTTCAAAAGTGCGTTAAAGTCATCCGGCACCTGGCTGTGGTACTCGTCGCGCAGCATGCGCATGCAGGCATTGATGTCGCGTGCCTTGCTCTTTCCAAGACCGCACGGCCGCACAATTTCCTCGATTTCCTCCGGTGTCGCGTTTGCCAGCGCATCGATATCAGGATACTTTGCGTAGAGATCCTCCACCACAACATTGACCCGCGCATCGGTGCACTGTGCGGCCAGGCGGACACTGACGAGCAGCTTCCACGCCTGGTCATAGTCAAGCGTACAGTCGGCGTCAGGATATTCTTGTTTCAAACGTTCAATGACGGCAAGCGCCAGTTCTTCTTTTGTCATCGTGTTAAACTCCCATTCTCAAAGATATTAAAACAGCGAAAGCTATCAGGATCCTTTCTCGCGTGCTGCCTTCCGAAGCTGCAGCGGCGTCGTGTGAAACCGCTCGCGGAAGAGGCGGTGAAACAGCTTATCGTTTGTAAAGCCATGCTTTTCCGCGAGCGTGCCGACCGGCAGATCCGTGGCGATCAGGTCGCGGTAGATGCGGGAAAGACGGTAGGAATTCAAGTATTCCAGATACGTCGTTTCCATGTTCTGGCGGAAGAACCGGCAGAAATATTCCGGCTGCAGCGAGACAACATCGGCAGCCTCCTTCAGCGTAATCGGCCGCTGGTAATTTTCCTGCGTGTACGTCAGAATCGTATCGAGCCGTGTCTGCGTCCGGGAGCTCATCGGGTGGTGCGCAAGCGGGCTCTTCTCAGAAAATTTCGTGTAGAGCAGATCGAGAAACGTAAAAAGCTCCCGCTGGAACGTCAGCAGATAGCCGTCGGGCATTTCGTCATGAAGCTGCATCATCGAAAGCAGAAGACGCCGGAGCTGGCTGATATTTTTCTGCACTTCCGGATTCGTACTGTCGTAGTCAATCGAGAACCAGAGCTGTGACGGATCAGGCAGATAGTTCGCAAGGAACGCATCCGGAATCTGCATCAGAATCGAGCGGTTTCCCGTGGACGGACAGCGCGCCGTGTGGATACGCCCGGAATTGATCAGCAGAAATTGACCCGGAAAGACGGTCTTTGTGCGGTCCGAGAGCGTGACAATGGAGGAACCCTCCAGAATATAAATAATTTCCAGCGCGTCGTGCCAGTGCGGCGGCGAAAAACTGCCGAAATCGTCGGTTACACGAAATTCGATGCTGCGGTTCGGCTGCAGCGTGATGTGTTCCTGGCGTGTCTGGCGCGGCAGATGATCTTTGCGTGGCATAAAAAACTCCTTTTTTGTTCAACTTAGTGTATCACTATCTTATCACGAAACCCCCGAATTGGGTATAGCAATTTTTGTATGAAGTTGTTATAATAAATGAACACAAAGCCACGTCACATACGGCTTCGTGCAAACTCAATCTAAAGAAAAGTGAAGGAAGAAAACGTATGTATCAAGTATGGAGTAACTTTTTAAATCCCGGCCAGATCGCTATGCTGGGAATCGTGGTCACCTTTCTGCTGACCTTTCTGGCGTTAAAGCATCCATTTTCCTTTCTGCCGAGCGATCACGGCAGAGAATTTGCCGTAAACGGCGGCCTCTCCCGCGGAAAACTGCGCGGCGTCGGCCTTGTGATCGTCATCTGTTTCCTGATCGGAAGCGTATTGTTCCTGCCTCTTGGCGCCGAGTATGTGATCTACGCGATCCTGCTCGTCTGCATCATGCTGAGCGGCTACCTCGATGATGCATCCGAAACCCCGTGGAGCGATTACAAAAAAGGCGCGATTGACCTCGTCATCTCCATTGTGACCGTCATCACCTTTGTGAATTACAATTCCACCACGATCTACTTCGGAAGCATGTCCCTTACCATTCCGAAAGTGGTCTACATAATCCTCGGCATCATCCTGATCTGGATTTCGATCAACGTTACAAACTGTTCCGACGGTGTCGACGGACTCTGCGCGAGCCTTTCCTGCGTGGTTATCTTCGCGTTCAGTATGATTTTCCACGATGTCCTTGGAAGCTTCACCGTAGCCAATTACCTGTTCGTGGCAGCGCTTCTCGCGTACCTGTATTTCAACACCTCGCCGAGCAGCATGCTGATGGGAGACGCCGGTTCGAGAGCACTTGGCTTCTACATCGCCATCCTTGCCATGCAGTCCCGCCATCCGTTCTTATATCTGCTGATGGCAGGCGTGATGATCGTCGACGGAGGAATCGGCCTTGTCAAAGTATTTTTACTCCGTTTCCTGAAAATCGCGATCCTCAAAAATACAAGAACACCGCTGCATGACCATGTCCGCCTGAAATACAAATGGTCCGACAGTCAGGTTGTGATCCGCTTTGTGATCCTGCAGATCCTGCTGGCCGTCATTGCGTATCTGATTGTAGCATAAGAAAAAAAAGAAGAGAAACGGGAGTGTGTCTTTTGCAGACGTCTGCGGGGCATACTCCCGTTTTGCATCCCAGCCCTCGAATACACCAAAAAGATAGAAAAAGATAATATCGCCGTACTTTTTCACAGAATCCGCCCTGTTTTCGAAAGCAAGAGTGTGGTAGTATAAAATTACCAAAAAATGTCAGCCTGAAACAATAATTCTGTAAAGATTGATGAAAAGAAAGTGCTTTCAGCTATCTGTTTCAGGCTCATCCAATCAGGAGGTAATGAAAAGATGAAATTCACAGAAGGTTACTGGCTTCCGAGTGAAAAAGCAAATGCATCCCATGCAATGCAGGCTTATGAAGTAGAGCAGATTCCAGGCGGTATGCGTATCCTGGCTACCACACGTCCGATCGAGCACAGAGGCATGACCCTGAACCTGCCGACCATCACCGTTGAGTTCGTGGCACACACACCGGATACCATCTCCATGGAAGCATGGCACTATGAAGCATACGACAACAAAGTTCCGTCCTTCGATAAAACAGAGAGCGTATACGAGGACGTAACCGTTACTATCAACGACGATGAGGCAGTTCTCGACACCGGAAGCGTACTGGTACGCGTACAGAGAAAAGGAATCTTCGCTTACACCTTCGAGGCAGACGGAAAAGTCCTGACCGGAAGCGGATTCCGCAACCTTTCCTATATCAGATGGGATCGCAAGCAGAGCACCATGCTGCCGGCACCGAACTACATGACCGAAAAATATCAGCCATACATGGTAAGTGAGCTGTCCCTTGGCGTAGGTGAGTGCGTATACGGCCTTGGCGAGAGATTCACCCCATTCGTGAAAAACGGACAGGTTGTCGATACCTGGAATGAAGACGGCGGTACTGCATCCGAGATCGGATACAAATGCGTACCATTCTATATGACAAACAACGGCTACGGTATTCTCGTTGACAGCACCGACAACGTTTCCTTCGAAGTAGCAAGCGAAAAAGTTGAGTATGTCGGCTTCTCCGTACCGGGCGAGAGAATCAAATATTATCTGTTCCACGGCCCGTCACCGAAGAAGATCATGAACGAGTACACCGCACTGACCGGACGTCCGGCACTTCCTCCGGCATGGTCCTTTGGTCTGTGGCTGTCCACATCCTTCACCACCAACTACGACGAAGAGACTACCACATCCTTCATCGAGGGAATGGAGAAGAGAAATATTCCGCTGAGCGTATTCCATTTCGACTGCTTCTGGATGCATGAATTCCACTGGTGCGATTTCGAGTGGGATAAGAAATGCTTCCCGGACATCCGTGCAACCTTAAAGAAATATCATGATAAAGGCCTGCACATCTGCGCATGGATCAACCCGTACATCGCACAGGGAACCGCGTTCTTCAAAGAGGGTGCAGCAAACGGCTATCTCCTTCAGAGAGCAGACGGCAGAGGCGTATGGCAGACTGATAACTGGCAGGCTGGTATGGGTCTGGTAGACTTCACCAACCCGGATGCCGTAAAATGGTACACTGGCAAACTGAAAACCGTTCTGGACTGCGGCGTAGACTGTTTCAAGACCGACTTCGGCGAGAGAATCCCGGTTGACGTTGTTTACCACGATGGAAGCGATCCGCAGGCAATGCACAACTACTATACATACCTGTACAACCAGGCAGTATTCAACCTGTTAAAAGAAGTAAAAGGCGAGAACGAGGCAGTTCTGTTTGCAAGAAGTGCAACAGCAGGAAGCCAGAAGTTCCCGGTACACTGGGGCGGCGACTGCTCCGCAAACTATCCGTCCATGGCAGAAACCCTGCGCGGCGGTCTTTCCTTCGCGATGAGCGGCTTCTCCTTCTGGAGCCATGATATCTCCGGATTCGAGAGCACCGCAACACCGGATCTGTACAAGAGATGGTGCGCATTTGGACTGATGTCTACCCACAGCCGTCTGCACGGATCCACAAGCTACCGTGTGCCGTGGCTGTTCGATGAAGAGTCCTGCGACGTAGTAAAATTCTTCACCAACCTGAAATGCTCGCTGATGCCGTACATTTTCCAGAAATCTGTAGAGGCACACGAGGAAGGAACCCCGGTAATGCGCCCGATGGTATTCGAGTTCATGAACGACCCGGCCGTTCCGTATCTGGATCAGCAGTACATGTTAGGTGATGCCCTTATGGTTGCACCGGTATTCCGCGAGGATAAAGTTGCACAGTACTACCTGCCGGAAGGCACCTGGACCGAGCTTCTGACCGGCGAGACAAAAGAGGGCGGCAGATGGTACAAAGGAACATACGATTACTTCTCCATGCCGCTGTACATCAGAGAAAACAGCATCGTAGTCAGAGGAAACTGTGATACCAGACCGGATTACGACTATGCTGACCATGCAACCGTTTGCGTATATCAGTTAAAAGACGCAGCCGAGACAAAAGTTCCGGATGTACATGGAAACACGGTATTCACCGTAAAAGCAGTCAAAGAAGGCGATGCAGTCAAAGTATCCGTAGAAGGCGCACATACCGAACTGAAAGTAGAAGTCTTTGTCGGAAATGAAAAGAAAGAAGCTGTTCTGGCAGCAGATGCAGACGAAGTTGTCGTTGCATAAGCATCGGAATGTAAGAATATAGGGGAGGGAGAGGCGCGGAAAAGAAAATTTTTCTGTGACCTCTCCTTTCAACAAATAATAGCAAGGATTCTCCCACCTCTATAGGTGGTGAGATGAATTGCAAATAAGAAAGTTAACGGCAGTGGCGGGCGGAGAGAAATCGGTATCCCCCACTGACATGAGGCAAACCACAGTCAGCATTCTGCTGACATGTCAGACTCTGTGAAATTACCGACTGTGGATTGAAACAAAAAGGAGGAAAAAACAATGCGTTTTCAGACAGAAAATGGTGTGTTAATTGCACAGGCAAACGGAGAAACACTGCGGATTGAGCCGTGGGGAAAAGATTCCTTACGTGTCCGCGCAACGATGCTTCCGGGATTTTCCGGAAAGGACTGGGCGCTGACCGAAGTGCCGGAAAAAACAGAGGCAAAAGCAGAGCAGTTTGCGGTCGATCATCTGGAAATCGACGGATCGATGGGAAAAAGAACCAGCGCATCCATCACCAATGGAAAAATCCGTGCTGTGGTCAACTTTGCAGGAGTTATCACCTTCTACAAAGAAGAACAGGAAATTTTAAGAGAATATCACCGTTGCTACGACGGAACGATCAGCAAAGAGAGCCGCTGCTTAAAAACGGTCAACCGTGAGTGGAAAGGTGTGATCGGCGGAAGCGAATACAGCCTGAACCTGAAATTTGAGAGCAACGACGAAGAGAAAATTTTCGGAATGGGCCAGTATCAGCAGAAATACATGGATCTGAAGGGATGCACCCTGGAGCTGGCGCAGCGGAACTCCCAGATCAGCGTACCATTCGCCGTATCCAGCTTAGGATATGGTATGCTGTGGAACAATCCGGCTGTCGGACAGGTAACCTTCGGAAAGAACTACACCGAATGGACTGCACGCTCGACCAAAGATATGGACTACTGGCTGACCGCAGCCGATACACCGAAAGAGATCCTGGAAAATTACACCGCAGTGACCGGCCGCGCGCCGAAATTCCCGGAGGACCGTATGGGCCTGTGGCAGTGCAAGCTGCGCTACCGTACGCAGGAGGAAGTGCTTGAAGTGGCACGCCGCTACCAGAAGGAAGGCATCAAAATCGATCAGATTGTCATCGATTTCTTCCACTGGACCGTACAGGGCGACTGGAAATTCGATGAAAAATACTGGCCGAATCCAAAAGCCATGGTGGACGAACTGCATTCCATGGGAATCAAAGTTATCGTTTCCGTATGGCCAAGCGTAGACCGGAAGAGCGAGAATTTCTGGCCGATGCTGGACCGCGGCCTGCTGATTAAAACAGAGCGCGGCGCCCTGCAGACGTATGATTTCCAGGGGGACTGCGTGGAAATCGATGTGTTCAACCCGGAAACCAGAAAATACGTCTGGGAAGTCTGCAAGAAAAACTATTATGATTTTGGAATCGATGCCTTCTGGCTGGACAACTCAGAACCGGATTTCGGCGTTTACGATTTCGATCATTACCGCTATATCGACGGACCGGCTCTTTCCTGCAGCAATATCTATCCGCAGCTGTACAGCCGTGTCTTCTATGACGGCATGAAAGCAGAAGGAGAAGAAAATATTGTAAACCTGCTTCGCTGCGCCTGGGCCGGAAGTCAGAAATACGGAAATGTTGTATGGTCCGGCGATGTGCCGAGTACCTTTGAAGCCTTCTATGATCAGCTCCAGGCCGGCCTTAATATGGGTCTTGCCGGCATTCCGTGGTGGACAACCGATATCGGCGGCTTTATGACAGATGATGTCAACGACCCGGATTTTCAGCAGCTTCTGATCCGCTGGTATGAGTTTGCCGTTTACTCTGCTGTTTTTCGTATGCACGGCGACCGCGGACCGCACAACATTCCAACGCTCGATGACCGTGATTTTGGCGGCGGCTACCTGTATACCGGCCAGTCCAATGAACTGTGGAGCTATGGAGAAGAAAATTACCGGATCATGAAGAAATATTACGACATCCGCATCAGCATGCACGATTACATCAAACAGCTGTATGACAAGGCATCCGAAAACGGTTCTCCGCTGATCCGTACCATGTTCTATGAGTTCCCGGATGACAAAAAATGCTGGGAGCTGCAGGATCAGTATATGTTCGGAAGCGAATACCTGGTAGCGCCGATTTTCCATCTGAACGAGTTCGAGCGTGAAGTATATCTTCCGGCAGGACGCTGGGAAGATACCAGAGACGGAAAAGTGTACGAAGGAGGACAGACCGTTCTTGCCGCCGCACCAATCGATTCGATTCCGGTATTCAAGAAAATAGCATAAGATCGTGTAAAAAGGTCAAAAAAGAAAACAGTACAGAAAAAACACACAGCGTGTGGAATTTTCTGTACTGTTTTTACTTTGTCTCTAACTGCGCATCAGATATCCATATTTGCGCATCTGTCGGCGTATGATTTGCTCAACACGCTGGCGGATTTCCAGAGGATAGTAATCGGCCAGAGAAGCCAGTTCCGTGCAGACATCTTTTGTAGTAAAGGAAAAGTGAAGCTGGATACCGTATAATTCCTCCGCAGCATCCAGCTGTGTATCAAAATCAGAGCTGAAAGGTTTGGCTTCGATGCGTTCCATACAAACATCCATCGGCAGATCCAGAGGGTAGTCATTGCTGGTGTCTGCAAACAGGCATAAACCCTGATCGAACAGAGGACTTAGAGAATATTGCTCTGTTTCTGTATCATATAGAACAGCGATGTTGTTGGTGTGCCGGTCTTCATTCAGAAAGAAGGCATCAATTTCCAGCATAGCGGTCAAATATGCGCCGAAGTTCTGAATTCCCGTCATGTTTTCTAACTGGTCTGCCAGAAAACGAATGCGTTCCGCAGGTTCTGAAAAAGCAGCAAGTGAGATTGCCAGACTGTCTCCGGTATTCTGACGGTACAGTTTTTCCAATGGGATCAGCATCTGATTTGCTTTTAGAAAATCAGGACTGGAACAGCCACTGCGGAGAGTGCCGCGGTATGCAATCCGAACAGGCTGATACAGGACAAACGGGTGGGAAAGAGTGCTTTTTTGCAGTAAATGAGACACCAGTGTCTCCGAGAGTCCCTCATATCCCATATAGTCGGATTTGTACCAGATATTACCGATTTTCCACTTGAGCTGGTCCCCTTTTGAGGTGTGATCTGTTTTTTTGACAGGCAGCTGATTATCAAGACGGATCTGTTCCATGGCGTGCCTCCTTATTCTTCAGAATCAGGATCCATTGCTCGTCACCGGCCATTCGCCCATCTGTTTTTTCAATGATAAGCAGCGGATCATAAAAGGGAAGTCCCATTTCTTTTAAAATATCTTTGGCATGATCGCGTGTTTTGGGAAAACAGCGGCTTTCCAGAAACCAGGTAAAATCATCCCAGGTCGGATGCTCCACAACGCCAAAGGCACGAAGCGGAATTTTTTTTGTGTAATTCTGGATTGCAATTTTCTCATGACGGAAGTCGATATCAATCGTTGTGCAAAGCTGATCGCGGTAAAGAAAACACATCCGCGTTTTGACATCGGGATCCGTGCTGAAACAGTGAGCACGGGCAATTTGATTGTATACCGTCTGCCTGCTGACCTGAAAGGTGCGCGCGATCTCGGCAATACTTTTTCCCTGCTGCTGCATGGCAGCCATCTGAATGATTTGTGGCAGCGAAAAAGCAGGTTTTCTTCCAGCTGCATGGCGCAGGGCTTCTTTTTGGGCTAACTGCTGGTATTGTTCCGCGTCCTTGGAAAGCCTGCGCAGCTCCTTTGGATCTGTTGTTCCAAAGATCTCATAAATCTGCTGCTCAAATGTGTTTTTCATGCAATCACCTCGTTTCTGCCATTACTGTATCACAGAGATCTGAAAGCGTCAAGAAATCATTTATTGACAAAAAACGAACTGATTGAGAAAAGTTACGGCTCGCAGATGTCTGAGAACAGCAATCATGGCGATGAAAGAACTTCCCTGCAGTGCAGGCAAAAGCTTGACAGAAAAAAGAAAAGTAGCGTACAATAAAGAAGCAGTACAGAGAGGCACGCAAACCGTGGGATTTCTGTGCTGTTTTTTTAGCAAAAAGGGAGGTTTTCAAAATGAATGAACTGGTTGAACTGTTAGACGAACTGCAGAAAAAAGCAAAGGCAGACCCCATTCTGCGTGAAAAACTGCTTCAGACAAGGGAAAATCCGAATCCAATCCACGCATTCTGCGAAATCTGCCATGCCTATGGCGTTTCCATCTATGAAATGGATCTTGCCATGGCAGGTGAAGAATTTTACGCAGAAATCAAACGCAGCACCAATGGCGGCGGAGAAAATTCCCCGGCGCTTGAAGGGGAAGATGACTTCTATGAGCTGTTTCTGGCAGCGTTAGAAAATATATGATTTTTTGCGAAGAATGTAAGTATTGATGAGTGTGGAAAGCTGCATGGACAGTGCCTGATGAACCTGCGAAGGGCTTGCCATGTCGTAGACGACACCGTCAAAAACTTCGAAGCGTTTCTCTTCTGGAAGCATTTCATACTGTTCCAGCGTGACTTTTTCGAGCTGTGGTTGAAGAACTGGCGTCATAAAATACACATCTTTTCCCAAAAATGAAATGAAATCGCTTAAAATTCTTTCTTTAAATGTTCTGCGAGAATCGTATCGTAATCGCCTTCGATTTCCTCATCGCGCCCTGCATACCGCAGATTGGTCTCCACGCCGACCGGCTCCACATCGTCTGCAAATTCCCAGATATGATACCGCAGACCGCGGTGCTCAAAGTCGATGCTTCCGCAGTTGTCCTCTTCGACATAAGAAAAAGAGATGTTCTTCTCGTTTAAAACAGATTGAATTTCTGGCATATGCATAAAACTATAATCCTCCTAATCGTTGTTGACATATTTGTTATTAGTATAGGGCAATGGCGGAAAAAATTCAATCTACAAGCTTTTCGATAACAGTATACGTGTCTGAGAGGTTATAAATTAGTGGCGAAAACCCATAGGTTTGCCTGTGAGATGAAAGCCACATATTTTTTACTTGGTTTTTACATAGAATAGATGTATAATATATGCATAGATAAAAAGGAGGTTAAGTGCATGGGAAGACCGAAATCAAACAATGTACAAATTAACATTTCAATTCCTATGGAGTGGAAAAAAGAACTGGAAAATATTGCTCGTATCTATTCTGTTGAGGAAGGGAAAACAATTACATTTCTTGATTTAATGCGTCGAGGAATTCAGGAAAAGTATCAGTTAGGAGAACAGAATGATGAGCAGGAAACCCTATCATAGTGCTTCGCATTGCAAGTATCTGATACAATATCATATTATCTGGTGTCCAAAATTTAGATTTTCTGTATTACATGGGAAAGCAGATATGACTCTCAAACAGATACTACAAAAAATATGCGAGGATTACGGATATAGAATTAAAGCACTTGAAGTAATGCCGGACCATATCCATATTTTTGTAGATGTGCCACAAACAGTCGCTCCCTGCGATGTGGTTAGAACACTCAAAAGTAAAAGTGCGATTGAATTATTTAAGGCATATCCAACACTGAAACGGTTTTATGCAAGATGTGGTGTTTTATGGTCGAGGGGATATTTTATATCTACAGTGGGACAGATAAGTGAAGCAACAGTAATGCAGTATATAGAGGAACAGAAAAGTCATGAATGAGAAGGAATATAAGAAAAGCCTAAGACAATTTCATAAACATTCTGACAGACATATCCTGGTCGTAGAAACCGATATGTCTTTTTCTGATATACAAAAGGTGGTAGCTCTTTCTGATAAGATTCGAAAAGCAGGAAATGAACTGGTTGGTCTTATGAGAAAGAATTACGACCAGCTTATCCGTACGAAAAGGTATCGGAAAGTACGGAAACTTTATGGTGCTACAGAAGAGAAAAAGAAACGAAAAGTACTTGCCCGTCAGCTGAATGAAATGCAAAAGCAATATCATGTTACATGGGATGATTGTAGAACATCTATGATACCAATCGGTAAAAAATATGGGATTGATGCTATATTTGCACTTACAAAAGCCGAAGATGTTTGGAGAGGGATAGAAAAATGCTTATATGCAAATGGTAAGACACTCCACTTTTCTAAATATGGAGTGTTGCCCTGTATTCGAGCCAAACAAAGGAATCGTGGGATTCCAATTTCTGTGAAAGAGAATCAATTGCAATTTAAATTTGGTAAATCTACGTTTGGAATACAACTGAAAGATAGATTTCAATCGGATGAAATTCACGCTGTTTTGGATTACCTTGCTGAACCTGAAATAATAGATAAGAAAGCAATCCAGATATTTGCAGAGAAAGCGTATTGTATCAATACTTACAGACCCTGCTATGCTACGCTTGTACCAAAGTTGATTCGTGGGAAATACAGAGTGTATTTGCACTTAACGATTGAGGGGAAAGCAAAACCGAAATATGACAGATTTGGGAATCCAAGGCATAAATTTGGAAAAGGTATCATTGGTGCGGATATTGGAACGCAGACCGTTGCTTATACATCGGATACGGAGGTTGGTCTTAAAAACTTATCCGAAAGAGGGAACAGTATTCAAAAATCCGAGCGATTAGAAAGAATTTATTATTGTGCAATGGATAGAAGCAGACGAGCGACCAATCCACAGAATTATAATAAGGATGGTACGATTAAAAAAGGTCGAAAGATTTGGAAATACTCGAATCATTATAAAAGACTGAAAGCGAAACACGCAGAATTATGCCGTATTAATGAAAGAAACAGACAGCTTGCGATAAATGAAGATGCCAACTATCTAAGAAGCCTTGGAGATGTGTTGATTACAGAGCCTAAAAATGCCAGTAAACTTATGAAACGAGCGAAAGAGACTACGAAAAACAATAAAGGTAAGTTTAACAAGAAAAAGCGTTTCGGTAAATCAATAAAGAATCGATGCCCTGGTGGATTTCAAACGACAATAGAAAAGAAATTTGAAGTGTCTGGTGGCAGATATATAGAAGTGGCGAGCAATTATAGAGCAAGTCAATATGACCATACCGCAGATGCTTATGTCAAAAAGAAGTTGTCGGATAGAATGTATCATTTAGTGGATGGAACATTGGTACAGCGAGACTGGTATTCCTCATTTTTACTATACTGTTACGATGATAAAATAGAAGAGATAAATAAAACAAAATGTAGAACAGAATTTGAAAAACATTACAAGAGGGAAAAAGCCTTAATTGAATGGATTCAGGCGAATCAGATTAAAATTTTAAATAGTGGAATAAAAACAGCATAAATGAAATACGTTAGGGAGATTGACGATACTTCCTTATCAAAAGATAGAAATTTGCCGTCAATGTGGTCGTAGGACTGCCCGGCAATAAAAGTCCTTACTCAAATAGACTTACACTTGTATTCCAAAGTCTGAGAATGATGTACGATTACAAGCTAAACTTGGTAGTAAGAACCCCACGGGCTTGCCCGTGGGAGTCGTCAGCCGTTCGGATATGGAATGTCCTATACGACCTTTGACGTAGCAACAGAAAATGCAGCGTGGAAGCCGGATGCAGAGCCAAAAACAATCACAGTAACCGTAAAAGTAACAAACACCGGCTCCTGTGCCGGAAAAGAAGTTGTACAGATTTACGCTGCCTGCCCGTTTGGAAAACTGAAAAAAGAGAGAAAACGTCTGGTCGCTTTTGGAAAAACAGCACTGCTGCAGCCGGGAGAATCCGAGACACTGCACCTTAAGGTACCAACTGTCCTGCTGGAATCCTACCGGACAGGCAAAGCCGTATACTGTATGGAGGCCGGAGACTATGATTTTCTGGTCGGAACCTCAAGCCGGGATGTAACCCTGGCTGCGAGACTGACACTTGATAAAACCGTGGAAACCGAGCATCTGACCAACATCTGCCCGCTGCTCGACGCATTAAAGGAAATTCAGCCGGAAGAGGAAAAAGAGGAGCGCTGGAGAGCAGAACGGGAGCAGATGTGGGAAGAAAAGAAAGCAGAAATCCCGCTGCTGTTCCTGGATGAAAAAGGTCTGATCCGCGATGGAAAGAGTGCCGAAGAAATGTATAAAATTCTGAAATTCGGAGAAACAAATGCAGCAGAAGCAAAGGAATGCGATGCCAACGGCTGTGAATTTGAAGCAGAAACAACAGAAGCGAAAGAGGACGCCGGAAACTGCAAATGTGGAGCAGAACAGCCGAAATGGGAAGAAAGACGGCGCAGGGCAATGGAAAAAGCCGCCGAACTCGCTCGGAAGCTGACACCGGAAGAAAAAACGGCTCTTGTCTGCGGCCGCAGCAGCGGAAGCAAAGAAATCATCGGAGCCGCTGCCGTTACCGTACCGGGTGCAGCCGGGGAGACAACCGCCTCCTTGCTGGAAAAATACGGTGTTGCCAATGTCATTCTGGCTGACGGGCCGGCAGGCATCCGCATCACCTCCCATTATCAGAAAAATCCGTCGGACGGCAGTGTTTACAAAATGAACATGTATCAGCGTCTCGAGAACCGTATTTTCGGAACCGAATTCCTCCACACCGACGGAGAAGATTATTATCAGTACTGCAGTGCGATCCCGGTCGGAACGCTTCTGGCGCAGACATTCGACACAGAGCTTCTCGAGGAAGTAGGCCGCATGATCGGCGCAGAGCTGGAGGAGTTCGGCGTGACCCTCTGGCTTGCACCGGGCATGAACATCCACCGCAATCCGCTCTGCGGACGCAACTTCGAATATTATTCTGAGGATCCGCTTGTCAGCGGAAAAATGGCGGCAGCCCTCACAAGAGGCGTCCAGAGCCGGTACGGGGTCGGAACGACCATCAAACATTACGCCTGCAACAATCAGGAAGAAAACCGCCGCGGAGTATCGAGCATCGTCTCCGAGCGCGCTCTGCGTGAGATCTATCTGAAGGGCTTCGAAATTGCAATCAAAGAATCCCAGCCAAAGGCGATCATGACCTCCTACAACAAGGTAAACGGTGTCCACACCGCCAACAGCTACGATCTGTGCACAACCGCTGCAAGAAAGGAATGGGGCTTTGCCGGCATCATCATGACAGACTGGACCACAACAAACGCCGACGGAGGCTCCTCTGCCGCAAAATGCATTGCTGCCGGAAACGATCTTGTGATGCCGGGAACCGACACCGACCGCCGCGAAATCCTGGATGCGCTGAGTGCCGAAAATGACCAGTATCTCGAGGAAAAAGACCTGACCGCCTGTGCCCAGAGAATCCTGGAAATGATTTTTACTTCCAATTCATATGAATAATGCGGCGTTTTCAGGGATAAAATAACATCAGAAATAGCTGCCGCCCCTTCGCAAAGCAAAATTTTCCATGCGGGCTTTGAATGTTACAGTTCGCTGAGATGCAGTGAACTGTAACATTCAAATAGTTGGGCAATTTCACGATTGAAATTTCCCATAACATGTATTAGAATATAAATGATATCAATAAATACGAGGACGTGAAAAGAATGTCAGGATTAAGTAACACACAATATTTTAAAGTAAAAACAGAGCCGGAGATTCAGGTAAAAGAGGTACTCGAAACCGTTTACAACGCCATGGTAGAAAAAGGGTATAATCCAGTCAACCAGATCGTAGGCTATATCATGTCAGGCGACCCGACGTACATCACAAGCTTTAAGGGAGCCAGAAGCCTGATCATGAAAGTAGAGCGTGACGAGCTGGTAGAGGAACTGTTAAAAGAGTACATCAAAAATGAATCCTGGAAGTGAGCGTAATTACTATGAGAATAATGGGATTAGATTACGGCTCAAAAACAGTAGGGGTGGCAGTCAGCGACCCTCTGGGTCTTACTGCGCAGGGAATCGAAATTGTCCGCAGAAAATCGGAGAATAAGCTGCGCCAGACGCTGGCCCGGATTGAAGAGATAGCAAAAGAGTACGGCGTGGAAAAAATCGTACTCGGCTTCCCGAAACATATGAACAACGACATCGGAGAGCGAGCCGAAAAATCTCTCGAGTTCAAAGAAATGCTGGAGAGACGGACAGGCCTGCCCGTTGTCATGTGGGACGAGCGGCTGACAACCGTAGAAGCAGACCGTACCATGATGGAAACCGGAATCCGCAGAGAAAACCGCAAGGAGTACGTGGATATGATTGCGGCTGTTTTTATCCTGCAGGGATATCTCGACTATCTTTCCAATCAGCAGGCAACACAGGAAAACTAAACAAAGGAATATTGTATGGAAAAAATAACATTTGTAACAGATGATGGCGGCAAAGAAGAATTTTATGTGGAGGAGCAGACCAGAATCAACGGAGTCAACTACATTCTGGTATCCGATTCGAAGGACGACGAGGCAAATGCCTATATTCTGAAGGATATCTCCACCGACACCGACGCAGAGGCAGAGTATGTTATGGTAGAAGACGACACCGAATTCGATGCCGTTTCCGGCGTATTTGCTTCCATGTTGGATGACGAGGCAGACATCACCTATTGAACCAGCCGTTTTGAAGCCATACCGGGACGCAGACGAAGCGGGACCGGGACAGCGCTTTAAAGGGCAAATCCTGCAGGTGCGGGACATGCTCCATCAGCCTGAAGTGACGCTCAGGGGATGCGTGCGTGAAGCCGTACTGGTAACGGAATCGTTTGGAAAACATGCGCGGAGGTGCTATTTGAAAAAGAATAATGGAAGTAAATTAAAAATTATACCGCTTGGCGGTCTGGAACAGATCGGTATGAACATCACCGTTTTCGAGTATGAGGACAGTATCATCGTCGTAGACTGCGGACTTGCATTCCCGGAAGACGACATGCTCGGTATCGACCTGGTCATCCCGGATGTAACATATCTGAAAGAAAACATCGACAAAGTCAAAGGCTTCGTCATCACCCACGGCCACGAGGACCATATCGGAGCCCTGCCTTACATCTTAAAAGAAGTGAATGTACCGGTCTACGCCACCAAACTGACGATTGGCCTGATCGAAAACAAATTAAAGGAGCACAACCTGCTCCGCACCACAAAACGGAAAATCATCAAACACGGACAGTCCATCAACCTGGGCGCATTCCGCATTGAGTTTATCAAAACAAACCACAGTATTGCAGATGCAGCAGCACTGGCAATCTACTCCCCGGCTGGCATCATCGTCCACACCGGAGACTTCAAAGTCGACTACACACCAGTCTTTGGTGATGTCATCGACCTGCAGAGATTCGCAGAGATCGGAAAGAAAGGCGTTCTGGCACTGATGTGCGACAGTACCAATGCAGAGCGGCCTGGCTTTACCATGTCCGAGCGGACCGTAGGAAAGACGATCGACGGCCTGTTTGCCGAGCATCAGAATTCCCGAATCATCATCGCAACCTTCGCATCGAACGTCGACCGTGTGCAGCAGATCATCAACTCTGCTTATAAATACGGCCGTAAAGTTGTCATCGAAGGCCGCAGTATGGTCAACATCATCTCCATCGCGCAGGAGCTGGGCTACATCAATATCCCGGAAAATACCCTGATCGATGTGGAGCAGATGAAAAACTACACCGGCGAACAGCTTGTCCTGATCACCACCGGAAGCCAGGGCGAGTCTATGGCAGCACTGTCCCGTATGGCAGCACACCTGCACAAAAAAATCTCGATTCTGCCGGGAGACACCGTGATCTTCAGCTCCCACCCGATCCCGGGAAATGAAAAAGCCGTTTCGAACGTCATCAACGAACTGTCTGCACAGGGTGCCAACGTCGTATTCCAGGACGTTCACGTATCCGGACATGCCTGCCAGGAGGAAATCAAGCTGATCTACTCCCTGGTAAAACCAAAATACGCGATCCCGGTACACGGCGAATACCGTCACTTAAAAGCACACGCAGAAGTAGCACAGAGCCTCGGCATCCCGAAAGAGAACATCTTCCTCATGTATTCCGGTGATGTCATGGAACTCGATGAGGACGGCGCAGCAGTAACTGGCAAAGTCCACACCGGAGCCATCATGGTCGACGGACTCGGCGTTGGTGATGTAGGAAATATCGTCCTGCGTGACCGCCAGCATCTGTCCGAGGACGGAATCATGGTCGTTGTACTGACTCTCGAAAAGAGAACGAACCAGCTTCTGGCCGGCCCGGACATCGTATCCCGCGGTTTCGTCTATGTACGCGAATCCGAGGATTTGATGGGCGAGGCAAGAGAAGTTGTAGAAGAGGCACTGGATGGCTGCCTTTCCAAAAATATCTCCGACTGGGGCAAGATCAAATCCACGATCAAAGATGCCCTCGGCGATTATGTATGGAAGAAAACAAAGAGAAGACCGATGATCCTTCCGATCATCATGGAGGCATAAATACCATGGACAAAGTAACAGAATGTCTGGACGCGCTCATCGAAGAAATGAGGGAGAGCAGGGCATATCAGAATTACTTGTGGATGGAAGAGGAACTTGAAAAAGACCCGGACTTAAAAAGCCGGGTCGACGACTATCGAATCCGCAACTACCGACTGCAGCAGTTCGAAAACGTAGACCTTTACGATGCGGTAGATTCCCTCGAGCGGGATTCCTACGCACTCCGCAAAAGCGAGAAAGCAAACGCCTATCTTGAAGCGGAACTCGAGGTCTGTAAGATGGTACAGAAGGTGCAGGACCGTATTTCAGAGGCAATCCGCATCGGAGTACCGGAAATCTAAAACCGAAAATCAAAAGGAGAGCGCCCATGTCCGAAAAGAAAAGGGATGCCGGATACCGCGCAGCGCTGACAGGTGCGAAAGGAACCGTGCGCCTGCTCATTTACGTCTGCGTAATTCTTGTGATCATTCTGGCAGCGAAAACTTCATATCAGTTTGGACATGACGTGTTTGCCGAGGAGCCAGTCGCATCCAGAGGAAAAGGAAAGGAAGTCACCGTACAGGTGCGTTCCGGCATGGAGGCGAAAGAACTTGGCGAACTCCTGAAAGACAACGGACTGATCGACGAAAGCCTTCTGGTTTTCGAAGTCCAGTACCGCCTGTCCGGCTACTACGGCGGCATCAAGGACGGTTCCTACGTGCTGAACACCGCACAGACCGTCGATGAAATGCTGGAAATTCTGGCCGGCATTAACACCGAAGGACAGCCGTCCGCGGAATAACGCACGTTTGTAAAACAAGAGGAATCTTATATGATAATAGACGAACGAATGGTAACCTACATCAATTCCCTGGACACCGGCCACACCCCGTTTCTGGAAAATCTGGAGCGGACGGCCAAACAGGACCGGGTGCCGGTCATTCGCCGTGAAATGCAGAGCTTTTTAAAAGTATTCTTAAAGATGAAACAGCCAAAGAGAATCCTGGAGGTAGGAACTGCCGTAGGATTCTCTGCTGCTTTCATGGCACAGTACGGCGAACCGGACGCAGAGATTACCACAATAGAAAATTACGAAAAACGAATCCCGATCGCGCGGGAGAACTTCAAAAAATCCGGCTTTGCCGACCGCATCACGCTGATCCCGGGAGACGCTGCAGAAGTCTTAAAAACCCTGGACGGCCCGTACGATTTTATTTTTATGGACGCCGCTAAGGGACAGTACATCCACTTCCTGCCGGAAGTACTGCGTGTCCTTGATAAGAACGGCGTACTGATCACCGACAACGTGCTGCAGGACGGCGATGTCATCGAATCCCGCTTCGCCGTGGAACGCCGGAACCGCACGATCCACAAACGGATGCGGGAATACTTATTTGAACTGACACACAATGAAGGGCTGCTGACATCGGTCGTGCCGCTGGGAGATGGAATCGCGATCACGATGAAAAGCCATGAGAAGAGAGAGGAAACAACATGAGAAAACCGGAATTACTGGTTCCAGCCAGCAGTCTGGAAGTATTAAAAGTAGCAGTGATCTTCGGCGCAGATGCCGTATATATCGGCGGAGAAGTCTTCGGACTCCGCGCGAAGGCGAAGAACTTTTCGATGGAAGATATGAAAGAAGGTGTGGAGTTTGCGCATGAGCATGGAGTGAAAGTGTATGTCACCGCGAATATTCTGGCACATAACCAGGATCTGGAGGGCGTACGCGCTTACTTTGCCGAATTAAAAGAGATCGGACCGGATGCACTCATTATTTCGGATCCGGGAGTGTATCGGATTGCGATGGAAGTGTGCCCGGAGATTGAGCGGCATATCAGTACACAGGCGAACAATACGAACTATGGGACGTATCAGTTCTGGTATGAACAGGGGGCGAAGCGCGTCGTGACAGCGCGGGAGCTGTCGCTGGCGGAGATCAAAGAGATTCGGGAGCATATTCCGGAGGAGATGGAGATCGAGACGTTTATTCATGGGGCGATGTGTATTTCGTACTCGGGAAGATGTCTGCTGTCCAATTATTTCACGGGAAGAGATGCGAACCAGGGGGCTTGTACCCATCCGTGCCGGTGGAAGTATGCGGTCGTGGAAGAGTCCAGACCGGGGGAGTATCTGCCGGTGTATGAGAATGAGAGAGGGACGTATATCTTTAACTCGAAAGATCTTTGTATGATTGAGCATATCCCGGATTTGCTGGATGCGGGGATTGACAGTTATAAGATTGAAGGAAGAATGAAGACGGCGCTGTATGTGGCGACGGTGGCAAGGACGTATCGGAAGGCGATTGATGATTATCTGGAGAGCCCTAAGAAATATGAGGAGAATATGGAGTGGTATCGGGATCAGATCTCGAACTGTACGTACAGGCAGTTTACTACGGGATTTTTCTATGGAAAGCCGGATCATGAAAGCCAGATTTATGATAGTAATACGTATGTGAAGGAGTATACGTATCTGGGGATTGTTGGGGAGAAGAATGAAAAAAGCAGATATGCGATTGAGCAGAGGAATAAGTTTTCGGTTGGAGAAGAAATTGAAGTGATGAAACCGGATGGGGAGAATGTCTGCGTTACGGTGAAGGGGATCTGGGATGATGAAGGGAACCAGATGGAGAGTGCGCCGCATCCGAAGCAGAAATTGTGGATTGATCTTGGTGTGGAATTGGATAGGTTTGATGTTTTGAGAAGGAAAGAAATGGAATAGGATAGGAAAATAAAAGGGGATTAGGAACGTGTCATTTTCGAAAGGTTGCTAATCCTTTTTTGTGCGAATAGAGATTATGTAAAGCAATGGTAATGATAAAAGAAACAAATAGGAAAAAGTTCGACATTCTGTGAAAAAAGTTGCTTCATAATGTTTACAAACTGGAGCAAATAAGCTAGAATGTACATGATATTATTGGACTAAGGCTAAATGCTGTTTTAATAGGCCATAAGTCACAAAAATATGGTAAGTATCATTACAAACGGAATGTATATAACTGGCAATGTCTAGGTCTAATTCTCCGGAAAAATAGAATGGTCAAGGGTGGAGTCATAAAAACATAGATTTTTGCAATAAGTGAACTTTTCACTACATCCTGATACAGAAAAATGAGAGTTTGTGTAGAGATATGTATACCTTTAATTAACTGGAAATATTGCATGAAAATGGAGTGAAAAAATCACTTAATGAAAATTCTTGTTAAGTTAAACAACATGTTTTTGAAAAACGCTCAATAAAATATACAAAATGCACTAAAAAATGCGTTGCGGCATAGAATAAATGTCTACCTAAAACTTTCAGTGGCGGCATGATGGTCTACGGTGGCGTATAAAACTCATGCAAAATTCCCCTACTGCGAGCCTGTTTTATTGCAGAGCAAGGAACGGACATGATACCTTCATTTTTCTGAAGAATTAGAGGTGGAGGTTGAAAGTGTTGAAAAGCCCAAAATCTATTTTTCTGGAAAAGTTTATTGCAGAGAAAAGACGGACATGATAACTGCATTTTTCCGGGAAATTAGAGGTAGTGAGTGGCAGATGATTGTTCATGTTGCAACAAGAGGAAGATATGAACTTGTACAGTTTTAACAAAGTAAGTTGGTGTACAGGTTATGACAATAAGGGTCAGCACTTTGAAAAATGGAGAAGTGCGACTGCGAGTTATGACAATAAGACCTAACACTTTGTTGGTGAGTTGGTATGAAGGTGTCTACCATAAAGTTTCAGTTGAAGCGAAATGAGTGAGTGGCCCATGACAGGTCTACATAAAAGATTCAGTGGTGGTCGGAAAAGTGGCCTGCGGAAGATGGCCGCTGTGAGAAAAATGATAACTACAGTGTGGTAGATCATCCGATATGGATGATGAACATACTGTTCTAAATAGATAAAGCCCGCCGGTGTTCTGCATTGGCGGTTAGATATAAAAACTTGTGAGAGGAATATAGCGGAATGTCAAATAAGAAGAATCTACTGATTTATGCTCATTACTATATTCCAGATACTGCGTCAACGGGGCAGATCCTCCGTGAACTGGCGGAGGGTATGCTGGATAAGTTCAATATCACGGTCATCTGTGTGGTGCCGAGTTACTTGGGAACTATTGAAGATAAGTACAAAACGCAGAAGTATTACGAAGAAGAAATCAACGGCGTGAAAGTGCTGAGAATCCGGGTTCCGGAGTTCAGTAAGACCAATAAGAAGAGCCGTGTGAAGAACATAGTTTCCTATTTCTTTGGAGCAATGGGTGCGACTTTCAAAGTCGGAAAGATGGATTATGTGTTTTCCATCTCTCAGCCTCCGATTCTGGGCGGCTTGCTGGGCGTCTGGGGCAAATGGATGAAACACGCCAAGTACATTTACAACATTCAAGACTTTAACCCGGAGCAGGTGTTGGCTGTTGGCTACACCAAGAGCAAACTTATCACAGATGCCATGATGTGGTTCGACAAGTTCAGCTGCAAACGCAGCGACCTTGTAATTACAGTCGGCCGTGATCTGGTGGAAACGGTTGAGAATCGCTTCAAGGATAAGAAAGTCCCGAAAACGGTTATGATCAACAACTGGATCGATGAAAACGAGATTTATCCATTGGATGAGAGCAATGAAAAGGTTTTGGCCTTCAAGAAGAAATACGGTCTGGGTGGAAAGTTCGTCATTATGTATTCCGGTAATATCGGTCTGTACTACGACCTTGAGAATTTGATTAAGGTTGTGGAGAAAATCAAACCGGGTACTAAGACTGCCGATGGCCGAGAGGTTGTATTTGCTTTTGTTGGTGCTGGTTCTGTGCTGGACAAGTTGGTGCTCTATGTAAAGCAGCATCACATGGATAATGTGACTTTCATTCCGTACCAAGATAAGGCTGACCTGATTTATAGTTTGAATGCCGGTGATGTTCACTGGTGTGTGAACGCGAAAGGCATCAAAGGAGTAAGTTGCCCATCGAATGTCTACCTCAAACTTTCAGTGGCGGCATGATGGTCTACGGTGGCGTATAAAACTCATGCGAAATACCCCTATTACAAGCCTGTTTTATTGCAGAGCAAGTGACGGACATGATACCTTCATTTTTCCGAAGAATTAGAGGTGGAGGTTGAAAGCGTTGAAAACACAAAAATCTATTTTTCTGGAAAAGTTTATTGCAGAGAAAAGACGGACATGATAACTGCATTTTTCTGGGGAATTAGAGGTAGAGAGTGGTAGATGATTGTTCATGTTGCAACAAGAGAAAGATATGAACTTGTACAGTTTTAACAAGGTAAGTTGGTGTACAGGTTATGACAATAAGGGTCAGCACTTTGAAAAATAGAGAAGTGTGACAGCGAGTTATGACAATAAGACACAGCACTTTGTTGGTGAGCTGGTATGAAGGTGTCTACCATAAAGTTTCAGTTGAATGGAAACTGATGAAGCAGCCCATGACAGGTCTACATAAAAGATTCAGTGATGGCCGGAAAAAGGATAACTACAGTGCATAGCTCATCCGATATGGATGCTGAACACACTGTTTTAAATAGATTGCTTGGCTCAATATGAGCCTTCCATATAAGTAAGATGAATTTCAGGAGGATATAGAATTATGAAAAAGGACTATAAAATTGCGGTTGCCGGTACCGGTTATGTTGGTTTGTCGATTGCCACATTGCTCTCTCAGCACCATCAGGTGACTGCTGTGGATATCATCCCGGAGAAGGTGGATTTGATCAATAACCGCAAGTCCCCGATTCAGGATGACTATATCGAAAAATATCTGGCTGAGAAAGATTTGAACCTGACCGCAACTCTGGATGCAAAGGCTGCATACTCTGATGCGGACTTTGTTGTAATTGCGGCCCCTACAAACTACGACAGCCACACGCAGCACTTCGACACGAGCGCAGTCGAGGCTGTGATCAAGTTGGTCATGGAGTACAATCCGAATGCCATCATGGTCATTAAGTCCACCATCCCTGTGGGCTATACCGCAAGTGTAAGAGAGAAGTTCAACAGCAAGAACATTATCTTCAGCCCGGAGTTCCTGCGTGAGTCCAAGGCTCTGTATGACAATCTCTATCCGAGCCGTATCATCGTCGGTACTGATCTGAACGATGAGCGTTTAGTTGAGGCAGCACACGAGTTTGCTGGCTTGCTGCAGGAAGGTGCTATCAAGGAGAACATTGACACTCTGTTTATGGGCTTCACCGAGGCAGAGGCAGTCAAGTTGTTCGCCAATACGTATCTTGCCCTGCGCGTGGCTTACTTCAACGAGCTGGACACTTATGCAGAGAGCAAGGGTTTGAATACCCAGCAGATCATCGATGGTGTTTGCCTTGATCCTCGTATCGGCAGCCACTACAACAATCCGTCCTTTGGTTACGGCGGATACTGCCTGCCGAAGGATACCAAACAGCTGCTGGCAAACTATGCCGATGTGCCGGAGAACCTGATCGAAGCAATCGTTGAAAGCAACAGAACTCGTAAAGACTTCATTGCTGATCGTGTTCTGAAGCTGGCTGGATATTACGGTTATGACGAAGATAACGAGTACGACAAGAAACAGGAAAAATCTGTGACCATCGGCGTGTACCGTTTGACCATGAAGAGCAACAGCGATAACTTCCGTCAGAGTTCTATTCAGGGCGTTATGAAGCGCATCAAGGCCAAGGGCGCAACTGTTATCATCTACGAGCCGACTCTGAAGGACGGTGAGACTTTCTTTGGCTCTGTCGTTGTGAATGATTTGGCTAAGTTCAAGGAAATGAGCCACGCCATCATCGCAAACCGCTATGACAAGTGCCTTGATGATGTGAAAGAAAAAGTTTATACGAGAGATATTTTCCAGCGTGATTAAGAAGTACACAGAGGGGAGATGCAGGATGGCAAAAAAGAAACTGCTGATTTATGCACATTACTACATACCTGATACTGCATCCACAGGCCAGATTCTCCGTGAACTCGCAGAAGGCATGTTGGATAAGTTTGATATTACGGTAATTTGTGTGGTTCCCAGCTATTTAGGAACCATTGAAGATAAATATAAGACACAGAAATATTACGAAGAAGAAATTAACGGCGTAAAAGTTTTAAGGATAAGAGTACCGGAGTTCAGCAAGACCAACAAGAAGAGCCGTGTCAAGAACATTGTTTCCTATTTTTTTGGAGCAATGGGTGCGACCTTTAAGGTTGGCAAGATGGACTATGTGTTCTCCATCTCTCAGCCACCGATTCTTGGCGGTTTGTTGGGTGTTTGGGGAAAGTGGATAAAACACGCCAAGTACATCTACAATATTCAGGACTTTAACCCGGAGCAGGTGCTGGCTGTTGGCTACACTAAGAATAAGCTCATCACCGATGCCATGATGTGGTTCGATAAGTTCAGCTGCAAGCGCAGTGACCTTGTGATCACAGTCGGCCGTGATTTGGTGGAAACCGTAGAGAACCGTTTCAAGGGTAAGAAAGTTCCCAAGACCGTTATGATCAACAACTGGATCGATGAAAACGAAATCTATCCGTTGGATGAGAACAACGAGAAGGTTCAGGCTTTCAAGAAGAAGTACGGTTTGGATGGTAAGTTCGTTATCATGTACTCCGGCAATATTGGTCTGTACTATGACCTTGAGAATTTGATTAAGGTTGTGGAGAGAATCAAGCCGGGTACCAAGACGGCAGATGACCGAGAGGTCGTATTTGCTTTTGTTGGTGCTGGTTCCGTGCTGGATAAATTGGTGCTCTATGTAAAGCAGCATCACATGGACAATGTGACGTTCATTCCATATCAGGATAAGGCTGACTTGATTTACAGCTTAAACACTGGTGATGTTCACTGGTGTGTGAATGCTAAAGGCATTAAAGGTGTGTCCTGCCCTTCAAAATATTACGGACTAGCTGCGGCAGCTAAGCCCGTATTAGGGGTCCTGGAGTCAGGCTCCGAGGTTCGGTGCCTGATTGAAGATACACACGGCGGTCTTTGCTGTGAGCCGGGTGAGTATGACAAGGTCGAGGAAAACATCCGTTGGTTCATTGACAATGCTGGCTCTGGAAAAGTCAAAGCGATGGGAGCTAGAGGCCGTGAGAACTTGGAAAAGAATCTGACCAGAAATGTGTCGGTGAGAAAGTACGCAGAAGAGATTCTGAAGCTGTAAAGGAGGCGAGAGGTATGAATAGTAACTGGTTTAAGCTGGTTATGAAGATGACGAAAGTTGAATATGGAAAGAACCTCTTGCTGAAGGGCGTGCCGATTATCTTCAACAAAGGTGGTGCCAAGCTGAAAATTGGTGAGAACGTCACAATCAAGAGCAGCTTTCTCAGCAATCTGGTTGGCCTTTACAGTCGGACGATTATTGTTACCCGTGCTCCGGGAGCGGAGATCGAGATTGGCGACAATGTAGGAATTTCGGGTGCTACGATTTACGCCCGGAAGAAAATCACCATTGGCGAGAATACCTGCATCGGCGGCAACTGCAAGATTCTGGACAACGATTTCCATCCCATCGAAGCAGAGGCGAGAAACAAACTGCTGCGAGATGAAAACGGTGGTGACAGTGATCTGGTGCCGAGCCGTGAGATTAAAATCGGCAAGAACTGCTTCATCGGGTGTAATAGCATAATTCTGAAGGGCACAGTGCTGGGCGATGGCTGCGTTGTTGGTGCCGGTGCGGTGGTTGCTGGAAAGTTTGAGGATAACTGTGTGATTGCGGGAAATCCGGCAAAGGTTATTAAGAGGTTGTGAGGAAAATAGAATGGCGAATTTAACAATTATTATCCTCACAAAGAATGAGGAACAAAACTTAGAAAAGTGCATTGCATCTTTTAAAGGTGTGGCACAGCGTATAGTGATTATTGATTCCTATTCGACTGACAAAACGGTGGAACTGGCGAAGTCACTCGGTGCGGAAGTTTATGAACATCAATTTGAAAATCATGCGGCACAGTTTAACTGGGCTCTGGATAATATCAACCTGAAAACTGAATGGGTAATGAAGGTTGATGCAGACGAGGAGTTTACTTCAGAACTGGCAGATGAGATTGATGAAAAGCTGAATGATCTTCCTGCGAAAGTGAACGGTGTAATTCTTCGTCGTAGAGTTTATTTCATGGGAAGATGGCTTAAACACGGCGGCAAGTATCCGGAACTTTTACTAAGAATTTTCCGCGTTGGTCATGGAATGTCTGAGATGAAACTCATGGATGAACACCTTATTGTTACGGATGGTGATGTTGTTACCTTCAAAAATGACTTTTCTGATAACAATAACAAATCTTTGGAATGGTGGATCAATAAGCATAACTGGTATTCCAATAAAGAAGTGTTGGATCAGCAAATGAAGTCGGATGTAGCAAATGGCGAGGAATCTGTGGAAGAAACCTCGACATCAATGCAAGCTAAGGTAAAGCGTTTTGTGAAGAACCATGGCTATTATAGTTTGCCGAAGTTTTTCCGGGCGCATTTGTATTTTATTTACAGATATTATTTCAGACTTGGCTTTTTGGATGGTACTGAAGGAAAAATTTATACGTTCCTGCAGGCGTACTGGTATCGCTATTTGGTGGATGCCAAGTTGTATGAGTGTAAGAAGTTAGGAGTAAAGATGGAAAAGCAAGGCGCATTAGAGGCAACCTCTTCTAAAATTAAGGGGGGGGGTAACACCGACTAATCGGGTTGCCTTCATATATAGTGTGTGTCACTGCACAGGAATGGCGGTGGCAGCATGACAGATTTAACAGTTGTGATTCTTACAAAAAATGAAGAGAAAAATCTCAGAAAGTGTGTAGAATCTTTTCGTGGAGTTGCCAAGAGGTTCGTTATCGTAGACAGCTTCAGTACGGATGGAACAGAAGATTTATGCAAAGAACTAAATGCAGAACTTCAGAAAATTGGCTCAGCACTTGATTTTTACCAGAATAAATGGATCTCTTATGCGGACCAGTTAAACTGGGGACTTCAGAATACTGGCATTGATACAGAGTGGTCTATGCGTATGGATGCCGATGAAGAAATTATGGAAGATTTGGCAGCAGAAATTGATGAAAAACTCCCGAATGTCAAGGAACCTGTGAATGGCATTATCCTTCGGCGTAGAGTTTATTTCATGGGCCGCTGGATCAAACATGGTGGTCGCTATCCAGAATTACTACTCCGTATTTTCCGTACAGGCAAGGCCTCCTGTGAGATGAAAATTATGGATGAGCACATGATCCTGTCTGAGGGAACAACTGTTGAATTCAAACATGATTTGATTGACAACAATCAGAAAGATTTGGAATGGTGGACAGCAAAACACAACTGGTATAGTAACCGTGAAGTGTTGGATCACCAGAGGACACTTGAAAATGAGATGGATGAGAGTCTGGAACAAGATGGTACATCGTCTGGACAGGCTAAGATGAAGCGTGTGGTAAAAAACAGCGGCTATTATAAACTACCGAAGTTTTTTCGTGCACATCTGTATTATATCTATCGGTATTACATTAAATTGGGCTTCCTGGACGGACCGGAAGGGAAAATATTCCACTTCCTGCAGGCGTATTGGTATCGCTTCCTGGTAGATGCCAAGATTTATGAATGCGAGAAAAAGGGTACTAAGATGAAGCCACAGGGAGATTTGAAAGCATAAGAGGAGACAGGAATGAAGAAAAGAGTACTTGTATTAAATGGGCAATATGCACCTGGTTATAAGGGCGGTGGACCCATTCAGTCCTGCATTAACATGGTTGAAAATCTATACGATCAGTTCGATTTTTATGTTCTTTGTGCAGACAGAGATTATAAGGAAACTGTGCCGTACAGTGGAGTGAAAATCAATCAGTGGAATGAAGTGGGGCATGCAAAGGTGTATTATCTTAGCCCTGATAAGCAGGACTTGAAGGGATTTGAAGAAGCTATTAACAGCATTGATTACGATGTGATGTATTTAAACGGCTTTTTCTCGCCTATTTTTACCATTCGTCCATTGATTCTGCGCCGTTTAGGAAAACTCAAGAAGAAACCTGTGATTTTGACTCCACGAGGCGATTTTACAGGCGGATGTGAAAATAAGAAGTTAAAGAAATATTCCTATATTTACTTGGTAAAATTACTTGGTTTGTATAGCGGACTTCTGTGGCACGCAACAAGTGACATAGAAAAGCATGACATAAAACAGAAATTTGCAAAAGCAAATGTGTTTACGGTTTCGAACTTGCCGGCAAAGTTTGTTCCGAAGAAACCGTGTATTTCTAAAAAAACAGGGGAATTGAGACTGGTGTTTGTTTCCAGAATCTTTCCAAAGAAGAATATCAAGTATGCTCTTGAAGTGTTGAGTAAAATCACCGAGGGAAATGTTGTTTTTGATATTTATGGTCCGATGGAAGACAAGGGGTACTGGGCTGAGTGTGAAGAACTCATGAAAAAAATGCCTAGTAATGTTAAAGTAAAGTATTGTGGTGAGGCAGAACACAAAGATATTCCGCACATTTTTGAACAGTATCACGCTTTTTTCTTCCCAACACTGGGTGAAAACTATGGGCATGTGATTGTAGAGGCAATGATGAATAATTGCCTTTGCATTTTGAGCAAGGGCGTGACACCGTGGGATGACTATATTGAGCATTTGGATATTGGAGCAAAACTTAGTGAGCAGGAAAAGTTTGTAGAGATTGTAAATCGAATGCTTCAGCTTGACCAAAGCGGCATTGATTCTATGCTGAAGTTCAATAATCAGTATATTGCTAAAAAAACAGATCCTGCAGAGCATCTTAAACTGTATCAGAAAATGCTAGGGGAAAATAGTAAATGAATAAAATAACACTTGTAGATTATATAGGAAACTGTGATGCAAAAGGTGAAGTTACAGGACACGCAGCTAAGACGTTACAAGAAACGAAGGAAATGCTATCTGATAGTTACGATGTAAGTATGGTTGTAACACCACCGTATGCTCAGTTTTTTGATGATAGATGCATTTCGAGTGTTCTTCCATACGAATCTTCTCCGCAAAGGCAATCGAGTAAATTCAAAAAAATCGGACTATACATTAAGAAAATTTGTGCTGTTCGCAATATCGTAAAAAGCGAATCAACGATTTGGTTCGTGAATACGGATTTTTGGCTTTATGTAGGACTTCTTTTTTCAAAAAAGAAAAAGGGTCAGAAAATTTTTGTTACAAATTATTTGGACTTTTATAGCAAGAAAAATCTGAAAAACTTTATTTACAATTGTGCAGTCAAAAAAATTGACTGTGTGTTTCATACAAATGTGGAACTGAAAAGAGCCAAGCACCAGTATGTTCCAGATTATTGGTTTGATAAAAGAAAATATGACAAGTATCTCTCAGAAGAAAAGCAAAATGATGTTTATATCTGTGGGGGAATCAATGCTGGTAAAGATATCATGGGCACAATAGATGCCTTTAATGCAAACGGACAGACGTTAATGATCTGTGGAAAGTTCTCAAGTCAAAGTGTTTATGATGAAGCTGTGGCAAAAGCACATAAAAACATCAGAATTGAAAATACACGTTTGGATGATGATGCATACTATAGAGAACTTGCTAAGCATAGATTTGTACTTTTGCCATATAGGGAAGAAAGCTATTCTAACCGGAGTAGTGGCGTAGTGTTGGAATCGATTTTTCTTGGTAACATAGTAATTGGACCTAAATTTTTATTGAGACAGCTTGGAATTACCGGGATAGAATATGATTCAATACACGACTTAAAAAAATTAAAGCTATCCGAAGTCAAAGAGAAAGAAAAATGCTATATCAAAAAACAAAATGAAGCACTTACAAATCGATATAGTTACGAACATATAAAAGCTGTGTATTTGAATAGATTAAAAGAAAATTGAAAATTGTTTGATTTTGCGGAGGAATAAAATGAGCAAAGTGGATTTTTATAATTATTATATAGATTATATGAGAAAAAAGAAAATGGATCTGCTTTTTTCTCGCGCGAATAGAGTATTGCATTATCAAATCGGAAAGTGCGATAGATTGTATAATTTGAGGGGGGGGGTAACCAAGAAAGGAATAGCACTGGTAGATAGAGATAGAGTGAATTCTACTTTGCTAGCAAAAATAAAAAATGGAGATCCTTTTTTGTGCGGTAGATATGGTTCTGTTGAAGCGCGCTACTGCGCTACCGTTGAGGCGAAAAATCTTGGTATAATAAAAGATATCCCCGCAAAGTACACAGATGCTTTATATAATAATGCAGGTTTTTTTTCAATTGAGAGTAGAGGAGAAGGAAAAAAATTCTATGAAACGATGATGAAGGCTACTTACAATGCTGATATTATCGGATATTGGGGAGATGGTATGCAGGAATACCTAATTGACCAGCATGCGCATAATAATCTTATGTTGACAAAGCTAGTTAATATTCACCCATATGACTATAAGGGTACGGCTTGGACAGCAGCGCTGGAAAATAAGCGAGTGGTGGTTGTACACCCCTTTAAGCAAACAATTGAAAAGCAATATTGCAATAGGGAAAAAATATGGGAAAGAACAGATATTTTACCGAAGTATGACTTGAGAGTTGTAAAGGCAGTGCAAACAATTGCGGGAACCAAGGATGAACGTTTTAATTCTTGGTTTGATGCCTTGGATTATATGTATAATGAAGTTATGTCAGAAGATTTTGATATTGCTTTAATTGGCTGTGGTGCATATGGGCTTCCATTAGCTTCAAAAATAAAAGAGGCAGGGAAGCAGGCAATTCATTTAGGGGGTGTGCTCCAGGCTTTATTTGGTATTAAAGGCGGAAGATTTGACACATATGCGGAATTTAGAAATGGGTATTACAATGAATACTGGGTTCGTCCTTCAGAAGAGGAACGTCCTAAGAACTTTAAAAAAATTGAAAATGGTTGTTATTGGTAAGGAATAATATGGGTATAAAATCAAAAATTAAAGAATTTACATTTCTACCATCAAAGATATGGAATATTATAGTAAGAAAAGCACACGGGATTATAACAGAAGAAAATGTAAAATTTAGAGGACGAATATATTTTTTCGGAAATGGAAAATTGAAAATTGGTGCCAATACAGTAATTAATTCTGGAGTGGTTGCAAACCCCGTGGGCGGAAACAAAACTACGTTTTACATAATAAACGGGGCAAAAGTCGTGATTGGAGAAAATTGTGGCATTTCTAATTCTACGATTTGTGCGGCCAAGGGTATTACAATTGGAAATAGAAGTATTATTGGTGGGAATTGCTGTTTATATGATACAGATTTCCATTCTATTGATTATAGAGAAAGACAGAATAAACCGGATATTGGGATAAAGACAGCACCAATTTGTATAGGAGAGGACGTCTTTATCGGGGCAAATAGTATGCTTCTAAAAGGTATAACGATTGGAGACAGGAGCATTGTAGCAGCAGGGTCTGTTGTGACTAGAGATATTCCGGCTGATCAGTTATGGGGAGGAAACCCGGCTAAAAAAATTAGAGATTTGATGTGAGGAGATAAAATGAAGAGTGTTCTAATTGTATATGGGACAATGAGTATAGGGGGAAGCACTACGAGTTTGCTTTCATTGCTTCAACACTTCGATAGAAATAAATATGAGGTCGATTTTGCATTAGCAAGTGACAAAGGCGAGTTGCAGTTTATGCTTCCAGAAGATTTGAACATTCTTCCTGCATTAATGCCAGAAAATTTGCAACAATTGAAACGAAAATCACTGCGGTCTATCATGGAATATTGCAAAGCAAAAATGTATGCAAAAAAAAGTTGCAATTCAAAAAATGTAATGGGACAAATTATGTCCTATGAAAATGTACGGCTCAGTCGAAGCCTAACGAAGAAATATGATATTGCAATAAGCTTTCTCGAAAATTATCCATTGGTATATGTTGCTAACAATGTTGTTGCAGATAAGAAAATCACATGGATTCATGTGGATTATAAAGCTGCAGGATTTATACCAAGATTTGATAAAAAATGTTTTTCTAAATTTGATAAAATTGTTTTAGTTTCGGATGAGTGCAAAAAGACTTTTGATAGTGAGTTTCCAGAATTATCAGAGAAATCAATTGTTATTGAGAATATCTTGACAGCTAATACCGTTAATAAACTGGCAGAACAAAGTGTTGATATTAAGGTCTCAGGTGAAAACTTTAATATTGTGACTGTGTGTCGAATTTCTTTTGCACATAAAGGCTTAGATAGAGTTGTAAATGCTTTTAATAAATTAAAACAGCAAAAGATTCAGCATAATCTAAAATGGTATGTGATAGGCGATGGTGTTGATTATAACGAAATGACCCAGAGAGTGAAGGAATATAATCTAGGAAATACCATATTTCTATTAGGTGCTAAGGAACGACCATTGCCGTATGTCAAAATGATGGATGTGTTCCTTTTGCCATCAAGATACGAAGGAAAACCTATGGCTGTAACAGAGGCTCAAATGCTGGGGATTCCTCCTGTTGTTACTAATTATGCTAGTGCGACTGGCCAGATAAATAGTGGATTTGATGGATTAATCGTCGATAATACAGATGATGCAGTATATGATGCATTATGTTACTTAATCGGAAATCAAAATGAAGTCAGAAAGTGGCGGAATAATTTAGAACGCGAAAATTTTGATAACATACAAGAAATTAATAAGGTATATACAATAATTGAGGAAAAGAATGAATAAATTAACGACATATTCTTTATATATAAAAAATGCCATATGGTTTATGCTGCTGCGATTTAAGCAGGAAAGTATACAGGCACCTATGCGACAACTAATAGGAAAATGGTCTACAATTGAAGTAAGCAAAAAGGGAAAACTTAGTATAGGAAATAAACTTTTTACGAGAACAGGATTCCATATTATGGTAGACAATGGAATCTGCGAGATTGGTGACAATTGTTTTTTTAATCATAATTGTAGTATTACTTGTTTAGAAAGAGTTTCCATAGGAAATAGGTGCACATTTGGTAATAATGTTGTTATTGTTGACCATGACCATAGCGTGCATGGTGAAAATACAAAGTTTGTTACGGTACCGATAATAATCGAGGACGATGTCTGGGTTGGGGCGAATGTTGTAATATTAAAGGGTGTTACAATTGGGAAAGAGGCTGTAATTGCGGCTGGATCAGTAGTTGCAAAGGATGTTCCTCCTAATTGCATATTTATTGCGGGAAAATGCAAGGAAAAGAAAGGAGAAGTGCAGAATGAAAGTTAAAAAAAATGCAGTGTTGTTTCTCCTTTTAATTGTTTTATTGTCATTTCCAATTATATTTGCCTCAGAGCAGGATCTTAATGGCTATATTTCAGTAGTGGCAATCATAGAGTTAATAGGTGCAATATATGTTTTACATCAGCAGGGATATAGCTATTTTTCACTACCGATATTATTTGTAACATTTACTACAATTTTTCATTTTGGAGAGGCACTTCTCTTGGCATTTGGTAGATATGATCTATTTTCATATACGAATATTGATTTGGCTAGAAGTATGGAAACATATAATCTGGCTAATTTGTTTGCAATTCTTGTTGAAGCATTTACTGTATTTGGAATAACACTAAAAACACCACAAAAACAAATGTTAGTTTGTAATGATGGTATTGAAGAAGGAGTAGAACTGGATCGATCCTTTTTAATTGGAATAGTTTTATTTGTTGTAGGTATTATTCCGACCTATATGAACTACTCGCAACAAATTAAATATATTATGGCTGGAAATATGTATGCTGGCGTCAGAGAAACGGTTGATCTTGGCCCGATTGGTCTCCTTGCGAACTTCTATCAGGTTGGAATCTTTTTAATGCTTATTGGATCGAAGAATCATAAAACTAGAGCAAAAGTGATACTCCTCTTAGCAGTGGCATTTGAAGCGTTTTGTATGTTGAGTGGAAATAGATCATCTCAAATTTTGAAAATCATTGCATTATTATTTATATATTATAGAATTATACAAAAAATAACACCTAAAAAAATAGTTGCATTTACAATAGTGGGGTATTTTGTTGTTATTATTCTTTATTTTATTTCAGCATACAGAAATGCTAATATTGCGGATTTATCTTTGCTAAAAAGTAGATTTATAGAAGTTGCAACGGGAGAACCTTTGTTGGAATTGTTGGCACAATTAGGCTCAAATTTGAACGTGGTTGCATTAACGCTGGTATCAATTCCTACATATAATAATTTCAATTTTGGTTTAACATACGTTGTCAGTTGGTGTGCAATTTATCCGAACACAGGCGGCTTGCTTGGAAATATTCCTAATATGTATGCTTTCTTAAATTATCTTGATACAAAATTGCCATTGGGTGGTTCATATATTGGCGAGTTGTACTTTAATTTTGGATGGTTCGGCATTTTGTTCGCTATTTTTATTGGAATGTTTGTGGGATGGACATCTGCAAAAGTAGAATCTGCCATTGTTCAAAAAAAATGGATTCAACTTGGACCGTATATGGTTTTGTTTTATAGTTTGTTATGGTGGGTTCGAGATTACTTTTCTGGGTGGATATTTAGAACGGTATGGTGTGCAATTGCAGTATGGCTAATTAATAAGTTCTTAAAGAATAGAAGAATAACGAGAGTTACGCTAGGGAGAAGGTAAAATGAACGAGAAAGTAAGCATTATCATTCCAATGTATAATGCAGAAAAAAGCGTAAAAAGATGTTTGGAAAGCGCTTTAAGGCAAACATATAAAAATATAGAAATTATATGTGTTAATGATGGGTCAAAAGATTCGACAGCGGAGATTGTTGCTTCAATTTGCAAGACGGACACTCGTGTTGTACTTATAAATAAAGAAAACGGTGGTGTGTCCTCGGCTAGAAATCTTGGAATAGAGAAAGCAACTGGATATTACATTCAATTTCTGGATGTCGATGATGCGTTGGAACAAAATGCAACGGAGAGAATGGTTGAAGAGATGTCTGTCAAGAATGTCGACATTGTGATATGTGGATATCACAATGTCGATAAAACTATAGAAGTTTCTCTGCCAGAAAAGACGTTGGGGCTTTGTGAAGTTATAGAAGATTTTATACCGCTATATCAATCAACGTATTTGAATCCGCCGTGGAATAAGATGTATATTCGAAAAAACATAGTCGAAAAATTTCCTGCGGAGATGAGTTTGGGCGAAGATCTCGTTTTTAATTTATGCTATCTAAAAAAATGTGAAAAGATAAGAATCATCTCTGACATGGTATATGTATATACAGTAGGTCAACCAGGTTCGCTTACGTCTAAGTACAATAATAATGCAGTAGAGTGTTTGGAAAATAAAATTAAATGTATATTGGGCTTCTTGTCATATGGTGTAAAGGATAATATGCCTGAAATATTGTCTGATAATTTTTGGCTGGATTATAAGCACTGTATCGATGGAATGATTTCTAGCGATCGTTTCAGCGATGAACAGTTGAAGTCGAAATTTGCAGAACTGAGAAATACAGTAACTTGGTATAAGTGTTTTTGCAAGTATCTTCCAAGGGAAAAAGAATCACTTGTCTTTTGGAATGAAGATTATAATAAATATATAACGATGATTAAAAGAAAATCTAAAATACAAAAAGCAAAACAAAATGCAAAAAAAATATTAAGAAGAATAAAGGGGAATTGATGAAAAAATCATTATCTTTAAATGCCCTTTTAAACACCGTGAAAACAATTCTTGGAATTATTTTTCCATTGATAACGTTTCCGTATATTTCGAGAGTTCTCGGTGTTGAAAATGTAGGGAAAGTAAATTTTTCTAGTTCTGTTGTCAGCTATTTTACACTAATAGCTGCGTTTGGCGTTTCTACTTATGCAATAAGGGAAGGCGCAAAAATTCGTGATAATAAAAAGGAGTTTATAGACTTCGCTAATCAAGTATTTACAATTAATGTGTTAACAACAGTTCTAGCATATTTTCTGTTAGGGATATTGATAATATATTCGGCTAAAATTAGAAATTATACTGGGCTGATTATAATATTAAGTACGGCTATAGTGTTTGTAACAATTGGAGCGGACTGGCTTAATACAATATACGAAGATTTTGGGTATATTACAGTCAGAACTCTCGCTTTTCAGATTATTTCACTTGTATTGATGTTTGCTTTTGTGAAAGAGTCTGGTGATTATTATAAATACGCTGTTATAACAGTGATATCTTCTGCCGGCGGAAACTTATGCAACTTTTTTTACTGTAAAAAATACGCAAAGCTACGGGTTATCAGGTTAAAGAATATAAAGAAGCATATAACACCTATGTTTATGTTCTTTATGTCTAATATAACGACAATCATTTTTTTGAACTCTGATCAAACCATGCTCGGTATGATCTGTGGAGACTATAATGTTGGACTGTATAGTGTTGCGGTTAAGATTTATACAATTGTAAAAAATGTCTTTACGGCGATATTAACTGTCATGATGCCAAGATTTTCTTATATGCAGTCGAATGAAAATTCTGGAAATACCGAGAAACTGCGGACCAATGTTTTAAATATCTTTGTGTTATTTGTTATTCCAATGGCAGTTGGGCTGTTCTGTGTTAGCGATGGTGTCATTGCATTAATTGGTGGAAATGAATACATAGAAGCAACGGCATCTCTAAGAATTCTTTCAGTATCAATTTTGTGTGCAGCAGCAGCGTCCTTTATGACTTATATTGTGATAATCCCAGAAGGAAGAGAAAAGGTAATGTTGACAGCAAGCACAGCATCTGCGGCTATCAATGTTGTGCTTAATGTTTTTTTAATTCCGATTATGCAGCAAGAAGGAGCTGCATTAACTACCGCAATTGCAGAATTTGTAGTATTTGCAGTAGAGTATAAGGCTGCTGGAATAAAGCTGGAAAAGAAATCTGCATGGAAAAATATAATAACAGTTATCGTGGCATCTGCAATGATTATTGTATGTAATGTTGTAGTAAGATGTTTTGCAAAAAACATTGTTATTGCAACAACAATCATTATTATAGCATCTGTAGTTGTATATTTTGCGATGCTGTGTGCTTTAAAAAACGAGTATGTTTTAATTGCATGGAGGCGAATCAAAAGAAAGCTTGGAGAAAAATTGACCTGAATTTGAAGTGACAATGAAGGACAGTATATCTATTTTGTTGAGTAAAGTTGAAGGCAGATGAAAGGATATAAATGGAGAAAATTAAATAAATGAAAACAGCAAGAAATATTGCAATGATCACCATTTTTGCAGTTCTCGTTTTCCTTGGAAGCAGTAATTATGTGTTTAAAAAAGCTTTCATCCCTGAAGAACGTGCTTGGCCCGACCTAAAAACAGCAGATAAAGTACAGTATGAAATTCTTATAGATGCATACAAAATAAAACATGAAAATAGCGAAGAAGTTGAAATTGTAGCTGCAGATGGAGTAAGGCTTTTAGGAAATTATTATGAGCGAAAAAAGGATGCTCCATTGGTTATATTTTTTCACGGTTTATGGAGTGATGGGTACTTAAATGGAGTTCCGATTTATAGAATCACCAAACAACATCAATGGAATCTTTTACTTGTTACCTCTCGCGCTCACGGCGAAAGCGGTGGAGAGTTTTCAACGTTGGGTATATGGGAAAGATATGATTGTCGTGACTGGGCGAATTGGGCGGCAAAGAGATTTGGTACTAAGACATCAATCTTTCTTATGGGAGTGTCAACTGGTGGAGCAACTGTTATGATGAGCAGTAATTTAGACCTACCGTATTCGGTTTGTGGAATTATTGATGATAGTGGATATACATCACCAATGGAAATGATAGTACAGAACAGTCAAGAACGGCTTCCTAAATTTATTCCAGTGGGTGTATTTGAATTTATTGTTGATGAAGGAACAAAACTGTGGGGTGGGTTTAATCTAAGAGAAATGGATGCTTGTAAAGCGTTAGCACAAACGAATATCCCTTTGTTGATTATTCATGGAGATAAAGATACGTTAGCACCGATTTCTATGGCTTATCGTATATATGATAGTTGCGTTAGTGAAAAACAACTCTATATTGTTCCAGATGCAGATCACGCAGAGACTTATAAAGCAAATTCGATAAAGTATGAAAATATTGTGACAGAATTTATTGAGCAACATTTACAAAAATAGTAAAATATTTTGCGACACTGTGTGCTCTAAAAATAAGTGTGTTTTTACTGTGCGAAAAATAAAATTGATTGAGGAGATGTGAGTATGAGCAGAAATTTTAGGGGGGGGGACCACGGTAGCACCCACAAGAATTTAGTATTTGGAGTGCTGATTGTAATATTATCGGTGCTATTGCGGCAACCGGGGTGCTTGGAATAGACTACGATTTTGTTTCTGGCGATAATAAGGCGGACATTTATGTAGATGGCGAATTATTCCAGTCTCCGACAAGGACATTTGATTATGGCTTCTCTCAGAGACATATCCTGATAGTCAGTGATGACTGCACAGTGAAGAACGAAATCAAAGTAGTGTTTACCAGTAAAGAGCAAGCCGATGGTTTCAAAGGAATGTGCTTCAGCTGGGAGTAAAGAAACAAAAGGCCGTGTGATTTCTCACACGGTAGCTGCTCAAAATTTGCACACCGCTACATGGTGAGCAGTAGGCAACGTTTAATGAACGGCTAAGAGGCAAAAATACAACGGGTGAGGAGTGTTTTATGTCGTTAAAAATAAATGATCTTTTGCGTATTCCGCAAAGTGATATGGACAAAGTTAAAATAAAATTCAACCAGCCAAGCCCGGATGAAGATCGTAAACGGTAGAATACCAGCACCTTGACAAATAGCAGACCGCT
>ULRR01030768.1_pt1 | contig 41288 bp, 37 predicted proteins | sample 1955651 | NCBI WGS metagenome assembly ULRR01 (sample SAMEA4835688, study PRJEB28245) | human gut metagenome | biome: gut microbiome; material: fecal sample | place: Denmark | collected 2008
AATATTCCATTTTTATGAATGCTAATATTTTGAAAAGATTTAATTTCAATAAAACTAATACATCTGTTTATCATTCTAAATATAGTAATAGGATAGAAGCAGTAAAAAACTGCCTTTCAGAAATGGATTTAATTCTTACTACAAGTATGATAGAAAAAATATGTAAAATAGAATTTTTAACTTATAAAGTATACGATGCAATTAATGAATGTTTAGTTATAAAAATTGGTAATAACAAATTTTTAAATATGGTAGCTAGAAACGAACAAGAACTGATGATAAACTTAAAAGAAAAAATTTTAGATTCTTGTGAAGAAATCAGAATTTACGTTTTAAATGAATTCTTAGAATCCAATTTATTTAAGGATATTTTAAATTCTAATATTCTATATAAAGATGTTTTATATTCTTATGATATAAAAGAAATCATAAAATTTTTGATTTCTACATCATTTGGGTTTAATACAATTATTCAAGGCGATACTTTTATATTTTCTAAATCAGAATTATCATTTGAAATTATAATTAGTAGTATTATGAATGAATATGAAATTATAGGAACAAATGAATTAAAAGAAGTACTTTATGAAAAGTTTGGAATTACTAAATCTTTTACTAACAGTGAACTAGCTAATATGGGATATTATTGTCCATATACATCTGAAAAAATATATTTATCAAAAGAATATTATGAATTAGAAATGGAGGAATTATTAAATGAAAATAATGGATCTTAATCAAAATGGTAATTTACAAGATTGGGGCATTGAAAGAACTTCTAAACAAAAAACGATTCCATGGAAGGAAGAAACTGAAGAATATGATGTATATAAAATACCACTAGATATTCTTGCATATAATCTTCGTAATGGAAGAATGTTTATGGAAGTGAAAAAATTTGAAAGTGAAGAAAAAATTAGTTTGGCACAACTAAAAGAAGACGATATAGAAAACTATAATAATGAAGTAGAAAATTTAATATGGTCTACTAATGAAGAAAAAAATGAACATACTAAAAATGACATTGCTAAATACGGTCAAATAGAACCTGGAGTAGTATTAGATGATGGTACTGTTATAGATGGAAATAGAAGATTTACTTGTTTACGCCGATTACACAGAGAATTTCCAAATGAAGAAAAGTATAAATATTTTTTAGCTGCAATCATAAAAGTTGATGGGCAAAAAATTACAAAAAAATTGCTAAAAGAATATGAATTGAGAGTTCAGTTTGGTTCTGATGAAAAAGTTGGATATAATACAATTAATATGAATATGAGTATTTATGAACTTATTGAAAAGAATGAATCTAAAGATTTTGATTATACAACGGTAGCCGAACTTGTAAATAAATCTGTTGCTGATATAAATAAAATTTGTAAAACTTGTAGACTAGTAGAAGAATTTTTAATATATATTGGTAAAGAGGGTGAATATCAAATTGCCGAAACTAAAAATATTTATTGGCCATTGGAACCATTAGTGACTTATTTTAACAATGATGGAAGAAATCTTACCCTATTAGAAAAAGAAGAAAGAAAAAATTTGTTCTTTGATTATTTATTAACACTAGATGTTCCATTACCAACGCAAAATTTAAGAGATGGATTAATTAAAAAGATTTTTAAAAATCAAAGTGAAACAAATGATTTGATCAATAAGCATAAAAATATTATTGGTGATAAAATTCAGGATGTTATAGAAACTTCAACTACTACTGAAGAGTTTTTAGAAAACATAAATGCTTTAAAACAATCTGAATCTGCTAACGAAGATAAAAAAATATATGAAGATAAGTTGAATAAAATATCAACGAAATCACAATTAGATTTACCAATTAAAGAGTGCCAAAGAGCACTTGAAACATTACAGGGAGTTAATGTTAAACCATTAGTTCAAGCTTCATCTACTATAGCAGATAAAAAAATCAAAGAAATAAATGATAAATTAACTGAAATAATTAGAGCTGTGGAAAGTATTAAATTGGAAATAGAACATCATGAATAATAATTTAACTAAATATAAGTTCAAGACTATATATAGTAATAATGAAGAAGTTACTGAGTTTTATTCAAATGCATTGAGATTTGCAAAACTATATAAAAGAGTGTCAGCATATTTTAGTAATGGTATATTCAAATACTTAAAGAAGGGCTTGCATGAATTCATAAATAATGATGGATATATACAATTAATTTTATCAATGGATTTAGATAAAGAAGTTTTTGAAGAAATAAATAAAGGTTATTTATTAAAAGAAGAAAAAGTATTTCAATTAATGAATAAAAAAAGCATTTTAGAAGAATTATCAAAAATATGTGAGGAATCAGAAATTAGTTTATTTTCATATTTAATTGCTATTGGTAAAATGGATGTGAAAATAGGATATAAAGAAAAAGGGATAGTACATTCAAAATTTGGTTGTATATCAGATGGAATAAATAATCTAGTTTATATTGGGTCAAATAATTTTACAGGAAATGCAGTTGATAATAATGATGAAACATTTCAAGTAACTATAGATTGGGATTCGCCAAGTAAACGCGAACTATCTACTGTTAATGAACTTAATGTTTTATTTGATAAATATTGGAATAATGCTAAAGATGACGTCATTACAATAGACTTACCTGACCCAATTTTAACTGAAATGTTTGATAAAATAGATTACAATTCTCTGAAAAAGTATAAAGATAACTTAGATTATATTAGATTTGATATCAAAAATAAACAAATAATTATTACTTCAAACAAAAATTTAATAGAAATTATGACTTATAAAAATATAGGCTCATACTCATCTTTTGTTAAGTTTGAAAGTAATTCTGCTACATTTGATAATATATTAAGTTCAGAAGAAATGTTGAGATTATATAATCTGATGAAAAAAGTATGTAGAAATTTGAATATTAATTATTATAAGACATTAGCTGCTTCGAAATATTTTGAACTACATACTAGAGATTATGAAGAACTTTACATTAAAGGACAATGTATTAAAACTGATGGATATTTAAAATCTGAAGAATTTAAGAACTATAAAGAACATATTAATAAAGTTGTTAAAAGAAGTTTAGTAGATCAACAAGTTGTAGGAGCTTCTCATATTATTGAAATGCAAAAATCATTGAATTTTTCCGTTCCTGGAAGTGGAAAAACTGCGACAGTAATAGGAGCTTTTGAATATTTAAATAGTTTACCGATTACAGATAAAAGATATGTCGATAAATTGCTAGTGATCGGCCCAATAAATTGTGCTAAGTCATGGAGAGATGAATATAAGTTAGTTTCTAAATATTCAAAAGAACATTCTGCGTTGAATATAATTGGTGCAGGCTCTAAAAGTGATAAAATTGATGTCTTACTTCATGACTATCCAACATCTAGATTAATAATTATTAATTATGAGTTGATTCCAACAATAAAAAATGAATTAATAAAACTTGTAAATGATAGAACTTTTATAGTTTTTGATGAAATACATAGAATAAAGAACACTTCTAGTATGAAGTATGAAGCTTTAAAGGAAATAGTATTCAATGCTAAATATAGAGTTGCGCTTACAGGAACTCCATTACCAAACGGATATATTGACTTATATAACATTATTTCGCTGCTTCATGATGATTATACTCAAAATTATTTTCAAATGTTCCATTCAAACTTAAAAAGTGATGATTCTATATTTAAAAAAACTGGCGTACAAAATTTAGAACTAAATAAATTGTTATATCCATTTTATATAAGAGTAACAAAAGATGATTTAAATATTCCTAGACCAAATGATGATAATTTAATATTAGTGCCAACAAATAATAAGGAAAAAGATGTTCTTTCATATGTTTTAAAAAATTATGATGGATCATTTGATAGAATGATAAAACTTGAACAAATTGGATGTGTTCCTTTTAAGTGTTATGAAGTTTCTGGAACTAAAGATTATTTTTCTATTAAAAATGAAATTAAAATTGAAGATTATATGACGAGTAAGTTGCATAAGTTTTTGAATATTGTTTTAAAAAATAATAGGAAGTGTGTTGTGTGGTGTCAATTTGTTGATACTATTCATATTGTCACTAAGTTATTAATAGCTAATAATATTAAAGCAAAAGCAATATATGGTGCGACGGAACAAGATGATAGAGACAAAATAATAGAAGATTTTAATTTTACAAATAACGTTGATGTTATTGTAACTAATCCAGCTACATTGGCAGAGTCTGTATCATTACATAAAGCTTGTCATGATGCTCATTATTTAGAATTAAATTATAATTTATATCAATATTTGCAATCTAGAGATAGAATACATAGGTTGGGGCTAAAACCTGATGATAAAACAAATTATTATATATATATAAATATGTATTATGATGATCTAAATAAAAATATAGATATGAAAATTTACAATGCACTTGGAATAAAAGAAGATAGAATGAAAACATCAATTGAAAGAGGTAATTTCTTATTTGGCTCTGATTCTGATATTGATGTATCAATATAAAAATAAGAGGTTAAAATATGAAACCATTTTTGAAGTGGGCTGGCGGTAAAAGGCAGCTGTTGCCATATATTAAGAAATTTATTAATGACAAGTCAATATCTAATGTGAAATATTTCGAATCCTTTTTAGGCGGTGGTTCAGTCTTCTTCGAATTAGCACATGATAATTGCATAATTAACGATTTAAATAATGAAATTATCAATTGTTTCAAAGTCATTAAAAATAAACCTGAAGAGTTGATTAAAAAATTAAATCAACATAAAAAAAATCATAATAAAGAATATTTCTATAAAATCCGAGAACTAGATAGAAATGTAGAAAAGTTCAAAAAAATGTCTGCTGTAAGTAAAGCTGCAAGAACAATATATTTGAATAGAACATGCTACAATGGATTATATAGGGTGAATAGAAGTGGATTTTTTAATACTCCAATAGGAAGATATACTAACCCACTAATATGTGATGAACAAAATATCAGAGAAATATCTAAATATTTAAACGATAATAATATAGTATTTTTGCATGTTGATTTTGAGAAATCTGTAAAAAGTGCAAAATCGGGAGACTGGGTATATTTTGATCCTCCGTATGATTATGAGGACACTGGGTTTGTTGGATATGTTAAAGAAGGCTTTACACATGATGATTTAGAAAGATTGAAAAAAACATGTGATAAACTGGTACTTAGAGGATGTAATGTTTTAATATCTAATAATGATACAAATTTTGTAAGAGAACTTTTTAAAAGTGATAATTATGAAATTATATATTCAACTAAAGTAATTAAAGCAAATAGAAATATAAACAGTAAAGGTTCATCTAGAAGGAAAGTTGATGAGGTTTTAATATATGGAAGAAAAAAATAAGATTATACCATTTCCTCAAGCAAATGATTTTGATAAAATTATTAAGATTATCGATATTGAAAAAGAGGAAGATTTAAAAAATAAAGACTATATGTTAGAATATCTTGATTTAGGCACTGAAAGACAAATTTCATATTATATAAGTGCTTGCGAATTTTTGGGTGTTATATATAAACATAAATTTACTGAGTTTGGAATTGAAATAAGAAATGCTTGCTTAGAAACTAGAGTATTAAAGTTATCGCAAAAAATAATTTCTTTACCTGTTTTTGGAGAAATATTTTTGATGAAATATTTATACAATGTTGACGTAAATAATTCTACTATTTCACAAATGATTAACGATGTATATGACATATCTAATATTGAAGTCTGTAACAGAAGAGCTAGCACAGTTAAAAAGTGGCTTGCTTGGATAGAGAGTAATAAATAAAATTAAATTGGCAGATACCCACTATTATAAAGGAGTTCTGCCCTTTTTTTTATATAACCATCTATATATACTAAGGTGACAGATAAATATATAAATAGTATAAAGAAGTATAGTATATATAAAAGTATGGAAAACATGTGCCACCATCCGTCACCACTAGATGAAAGCAATATTCAAAGTAAAAGTTTTGGCCCCGTTCATTAATAAAATTTATGTTAACGAAAGAAACAACCTTACATGCTTAGTCAAAAAGAAATAGAAAAATTAAGAAGATTATTTTATGAGAATCATTATACAGTAGCTGAAATAACAAGGATAATGAATGTATCTCGTAATACTTGTTATAAATATCTTAAGTTTGTTGATTTTAATGCTTATGTTAAGGAAAATAAAAGGAAATATTATCTAGATGATTATAAAGAAATAATGTTAGACATAATAAAAAAAGATAGTCTTCATCATTATAAACAACGCTATACTGGAAGTAGAGCATATGATTATATTAAAGAACACTATCCTGACTTTAATTATCCCAAAACATCAACTATTAAATACTTCACTAAACTTAAAAAAGAATTCTATTATTCACATAATGGATTTCTTCCTTTAGAACATAAACTTTGGAGTTGCACAAGTTGATTTTGGAGATTGTAGTTTTATAGAAAAAGGTATTAAAATATATGGTAAATACTGTGTATTATCATTTACTCATTCTAATGCATCATACATGCAAATAATGAGAAATAAGAATGCTGAAAGCATAACATTAGCTTTAAGACACATCTTTGAATACTTAAATGGAGTACCGCATACAATATGGTTTGATAATGATACAGCAATAGTTAAAATTGAAATAGAAGAAAACCATATTAAGAAAAGAACAATATGTGATACATTCCAAAGATTTAAACTTTATTATGATTTTCAAGAAGTATTTTTAAATGTCATGAGACCTAATGAAAAGGGTACTGTTGAGCAAGGTGTAAGATTCATGAGAAGAAACTTGCTGGTACCACTGCCTTCATTTGATGACTTTGATCTATTTAATAAAGAACTACTAGATAAATCAAAAGAACTTTTGAAAAGAGAACATTATGTATTAAAACAACCAATTATTGATTTACACTTTGAAGATATAACAGAATTAAATGGTTTACCCCCTACACCATTTGAATCTTCATCAGTATCATTTAGAAAACTAGATAATTATGGTAGACTTACAACTGAAGGAAGACTATATTATTACTTATCACCATCGCTAGCATACCAAAAAGTACAAGTAAAATTCTTACCTGATACTTTAGAAATATATGATGAAGATGGCAGACACATCATGAATGTTCCAAGACTTTCAGCAGCAAAAGGTGCAAGATATATTAACTGGAGTCCTTATATTAGACTTCTTGCAGTAAAACCAGCCGCATTGTATAACTTTTCATTTCTTGATCTATTTACAGATACAGAGATTGTTGAAAGAATAACAAAGTTAAATTCATATGATTTAAAAATATTCTTAGAAAAGTTTGCTGATATGATTGATAGTGCTGGACTTAATGAAGCTATTAATAAAGTAACTACACTACTTAAAGATGATTAATCAAATACATTTACTTATGTATAAGACCTATGATATACTATTATTAGTATAAGAACTAAAAACTAAATAATAATAGATAAATTTGATGGTCAAATCTCGAGTAGTATTTGACCATTTTTGACTCTTATAATCAAAATGTGTTCAAAAGTAAATTTAATAACTTTTCTTAAAAATCATCTTAAAATTAATAAAATAATCATAAAATCATGCAAATACATATGATTTTAGTAAAAACTCTTTATCCTCCACTACCCCTAGGGGGCATCTAATCTCTACAGATTTTTGACTATAGAGCGGGGCCGCACTCTCGTATGAAAAAACTCGCAAAATCAAAAATCAGTGATGTGTATTTTTTGTAAAAAAGACTGTTTTAGAATATAGTATAGATACATCTGAAAAATATGATGATGCCAAAGGAAATAAGGAAGTAGAAAAAATTAAGAAAATTTCTTTAGACAATATTCAATCATTAGATGATTTTATTGTAATATTATCTGATAAAATTATAGAGATAAAAGATACAATTGTGAAGTTTTATGATTTTGGAAGCAAAATGAATTAACAAATGTATAAAATATGATATATTAAAAAAGGTGATCATATGAATAATATAAATAATTTAATTTTAGATGAAGAAAGAGCTTTATATCATATTACAGATAGCAATATTGTAAATTGTAGATTTGATGGACCAAAAGATGGGGAATCGGCAATAAAAGAATGTCGCAATATTCATATTGTAGAATGTTATTTTAATTTAAGATACCCTATATGGCATACTTATCCAGTGACAATGACAAGATCAACAATGACAGAGTTTTGTCGAGCTGCTTTGTGGTATTGTCATAATGTAAAAATTGAACAATCGAAATTGTATGGTATTAAAACGTTAAGAGAATGTCAAAACATTGAGATTAGTCAATGCGATATCATTTCTAAAGAGTTTGGTTGGAAAAATGATGATTTAAAAATGGTTGATTCAACACTAGAAGGAGAATATGCTTTTTTTGATAGTAAAAATCTGGTTATTAAAAATTTAAAATTTGTGGGAAAATATTCGTTTCAATATTGTAAAAATTTAACAATTGAAAATAGTTATTTAGATACAAAAGATGCTTTTTGGCATAGTGAAAATGTAGTAATCAAAGACTCCTATGTGAAAGGGGAATATCTTGCATGGTATGCTAAAAATGTTACTTTTATCAATTGCACAATTGAAGGAACTCAACCTCTATGTTATTGTAAGAATCTAGTTTTAAAAGATTGTAAGATGATCAAAACGGATTTATCATTTGAAAATAGTGAAGTGAATGCTTCCATTATTGGTCATATTGAAAGTATCAAAAATCCTTTATCAGGATGCATTATCGCCGATACAATAGGTGATATTATTAGAGATGATCAAATCTATGGATGTAAAGCAGAAATAATGTTAAGAAAAAAATGAATTAGAAAGATTGTTAATTAGATTGGATATATAGATAAATTTAAAAATAATTACTCAAATAATGAGTAGTTATTTTTTTATTTGTAAATCAAATGAATAATTTCAAAAATAAAATGTTTTCATAATGTATATTTTGACAAAAAATAAATTAATATGTATAATATTTACGAGATTTGTTCTCCCCCCATAAATTTGAAGAAAAGGAAAAGGAAAAAAAATGAAAAAATTATTTGTCTTTTTAACTTTAGTTTTAGTATCATTTTTTATCACAGGTTGTATTGATGAAAATACGGATCCTAAAGCATCTGTTGAAAATGCTATTAGTCAATGTTTTAAAAATGTTGATTTGAATCATGTTGAATCAAATCTAGTTTTTGAAACTACAATTGGTGAAGTAACTTTAAGTTATGAGTCTTCTAATAAAGATGTTGTTTCTAATGAGGGAATTGTTAGAAGGCAACAAGTTGATGTAACCCTTCAAATTACAGTTACTTTTAGCGTTGGTTCATATAAAAAAGCAAAAGTATATGATGTTACAGTATTAAAGCAAGAACTTCAAACAATAAGTCAAATAAAAAAACTTCCAACCGAAGGATTTGTAATTACAACAGGAATTGTGGCATTTATTGTTTATGGAACGGAAAAGAATGTTCCCGTTGGTTTCTATTTATTTGATGAGACAGATGCTATTTATGTTCATAGTTCAGAATATGCTGAAACCCTAAAAGTTGGCAATAAAGTAGAAGTAAGTGGCGAATATACAAAATATATTGATCAAAATTCTCTTACATCTGCTGAAATGGCGGGATATACAGGAGCAAAACAAATTGTCCCAACGAGTGTAAAAACGGATGGTGAAATTTATGAAGTTCCTACCTCATTTATAGAGGATCATTCCATTGCTAATTTATGTAGTATTCCTGTATCAGAAAATATTACATCAAATGTTTATAAAGTGGTGGCAAAGGTTCGTAAATCAGTTGGCAATGGTTTTGTTAATTATTATTTTGATGATTTAAATGGTGTGAATAGTTATTATGCCTATACGACAGCAAACGGAAAAGATTTAGCATGGCTTGAAGAGTATGATGGTAGTATTAGAGAATGTTATATTGCAATTCATAATTGTAAGCTTTCCGCAAGCGGTAATTTTTGGCGAATTGTTCCAATTCAAATTTTAGATGAAGTTGAAGTAACAGATGAAGAATATATGGAATATAGTCTAGATCGTCTAGCTAACCAATTTATTGATCATTATGATAGTCCTTGTAGTTTTGATTTGGTAAATACTGATGAAAAATTAGCAGGTTCATCAGTTTGTTATTCTTCTAATTTTGAAGGTGTAACTTTTACTAACGATGGCTATACCATTCATCTTGAATTTGGTGAAGAAAAAGTGACTATGGCAGTTACCATTTCGCTTACATATAATGGAAAAACTTTAACAAGAGTTGTTGAATTTGAAGCAGCAATGGTAAAACCGACCATTGAGACAATTACAATAGAAGAGGCAAGAAAGGCAGCTAAAGGAGAAAAGGTAACAATTGAAGGATATATTGTTGGTTTCTTATATTTAGCAGGTACTTCTAAACCGGCAGGTTTTGAATTAATTGATGACACTAGTTCAATTGCAGTATTTGTATCAACTGCTGTTGACACGAACACTGATATTACTAAATTAAGTATTGGTGAGTTTGTTTATGTTGAAGGATATGGTGATTTATATCAACCACGAGAAGATCATAACCATACTGGTTCTATTAGATTAAATAATGCAGAAGTACTATATCATGATTGGCAAGAACATGAACTTCCAACTCACGCAATAGAAGAAGTGGTTTTTAAAGATTTGGTAAATAATCCATCTGATAACAATATTACTAATATGGTTTTTAAAACACAAATCTATGTTGAAAGAAGTTCGGGAAGTTATGTAAATTATTACATTCATGATATTCATGATCCATCATTAAGTACAATTGTATATTCACAAAATTCTGGTAAAAATGGTCCTGCTGAATATGAATGGTTAAAACCATATGCTGGAAAATGTGTTGAAGCGTATGTCACTCTTCGTATTGGTGCTGTTTCTAGTGGTAAATTTATTTGGAAAGCTGGAGTTTTACAAGTTTTAGGTGAAGTGGATACTCCTGAGGCTTTAGTAGGATATTTTGAAAAAACAAAAATTGAGGGATTATTTGATAATGAATATGCTGATAGTGCAGTAATTGAATATGAAGTATTAGAAGGCAGTAAGATTGTTCTTTCCCATTCTTCTAGTAATGCGGTAACTGCAGTACAAGAAGGAAATTTATTTCAGATTCATATTGCAACTCCAACTCAAACAGAAGATGTTTCAATCAGTCTAGTCTTAACGTATGGCAGTACTGAGACAACGATTGATATTTTCTTTAAAATTGTTAAAGCTGAAAGATTAACAATTGAACAATTTAGAGAAAAAGCTACAAAAAATGGAGAAACTGTTATTGTAGAAGGAATCGTATCTTCAATTGTTAAATCAAGTGGTGCTACAAAATGGAACTTCTATATAACTGATGAAACGGGTACAATTTATTGTAAAACCCAAGCAGCAGTTGAAGTTGGCGATAAAGTTTTGATTAAAGGTAATATGGATTTATATTATGGATTACCTCAGTTTGCTGATGGCTCAACAATTACTATATTATCTCAAGGCAATGCAGTACCAACATCTTCTTTCTTAAAAGACAAAACGTTAGAAGAGGTAGCAGTTGATAGTAAAGCAGGTGAAAATGCTTTACTTGGTGGAATTGTTTATATGGATGTTGAGGCAACTGTTCATGTTAGTGCCTCAGGTGAAAGAGCATATTTATCTTTAGGTTCGGTAGAAATTGATTTATATAATTATACTAATGCAAAATATTATGCCGAAAACTATCAAGAGTTAGAGGCTTTAAATGGAAAAACAATTGTGGTTACTCTAGTTTCTTTTAACTGGTATAAGACGCAATATACATATGTTATTGCTAATTATGTAGTAGTTGAATAATAAAAATTAAAAATGAAGTGGATAAATTTTGAAAAGATATAGAAATGGTCTATTTGTAAAGTATCTTATCAAAGTATCCACTTTTTTATTTATAAATAAAAAATATTATAAAATATGAATTAAACCTATTGACAAATAACCAAAAAGTGGTATAATAGTATTAGCACTCATATATAAAGAGTGCTAAAGGAGTGAAAAATATGAGCGAAATTAAAGAATTTAAAACAGAATCCAAACGATTATTAGATTTAATGATCAATTCTATTTATACAAATCAAGAAATTTTCTTAAGGGAGTTATTATCAAATGCATCAGATGCAATTGATAAATACCATTATTTATCATTATCAGATGATAAATTGGCAAAAAGGAATGATTATGAAATTCATCTTGAGTTAAATAAAGAAGCACGAACATTAACAATATCGGATAATGGTATTGGTATGACATATGATGAAATAAATGATAATTTAGGAACAATCGCAAAATCAGGGACTCTTGCCTTTGTTAAAAATTTAGAAAATTCTAAGGAAGAAGGAAAGGATGCCCTAGAAACAATTGGGCAATTTGGGGTTGGATTTTATTCAGCTTTTATGGTTAGTAAAAAGGTGGTTGTTGATACGAAATCACCATATAGTGATAAGGGATATGTATTTACTTCAACGGGTGAGGATACATATGAGATTGCTACATCTGATAAAGTAACCGATGGTACTACAATTACCTTATATTTAAAAGATAATATTAAGGGTGAAGATGATAAGGTAGAGGTTGATTTTGATCAATATTTAGATGAATATACAATTCAATATTTAGTTAAAAAATATTCTGACTATATTAGATATCCAATTACAATGTATATGACAAAAGAAGAACCCAAACTTGATGACAATGGCAAAGAAGTTGAGGGTGAATATGATGAGATTAGAACACTTACAACTCTAAATTCGATGATTCCGCTTTGGAAGAAAAATAAAAATGATGTGACAGATGAGGCTTTAGATGATTTTTATATGCAAAAATTTTATGATTTTGAAAAGCCAATGCTTCATCTTATGTTTAATGTTGAAGGTAGTGTCAATTATAATACACTTTTGTTTATCCCTAATTTACCACCTAGAAATTTACATTCTGTTGATTATGAAAAGGGCTTGCAACTTTACTCTAAAGGGGTTTTCATTATGGATAAATGTAAAGAATTAATACCTGATTATTTGAGGTTTGTCAAGGGGGTTGTTGATTCTAGTGATTTATCGCTTAATATTAGTAGAGAAATGTTGCAACAAAATAAGGTTTTAAATTTGATGCAAAAGAATATTGAAAAGAAGATTATCAATCGACTTGCCTTACTTCAAAAAGAAGATTTTGATAAATATCTTACATTCTTTAAAAATTATGGAATCAATTTAAAATTTGGTGCTTATGAAAATTATGGAGCTAAAAAAGAATTGCTACAAGATTTATTGATTTATAGTAGTGTGAATTCTGATAAAATGATCACTTTTAAAGAATATGTAGAACAAATGAAAGAGAATCAAAAGGATATCTATTATGCCTCAGGAAAATCAAAAGAAGAAATTTTATCAATGCCTCAAATGGATATTGTTAAAAAATATGGCTATGATGTTTTGATTTTAACTGATGATGTGGATGAATTTCTATTAAAAATTTTAAATAAATATAATGATCACGAATTTAAATCAATTAATCAATCGGCTTTAGATGATCTTACAACTGAGGAAGAAAAAGAAAAATTAGAAGAGCAACAAAAAGACCATCAAGATTTATTAAAAGCGTTAAAAGAAGCCTTAAAGGATGAGGTAAAAGATGTTATTTTATCGAAAAGACTTGTTGATTCACCAGTTTGTTTGGTAAGTGGTGATGGGGTTTCCTTTGAAATGGAAAAAGTAATTGAAGCAATGCCTACAAATGATAAGATTAAAGCGGAAAGAATTTTAGAAATCAATCCTAATCATGAATTATTTCATGCTTTAAATCAATTATATGAGCAAAATCCTGATGATATTAAAGATTATGCTACTTTGTTATACAATCAGGCACTTTTAATGGAAGGTTTTAAACTGAACAATAGTGTTGCATTTTCTAATTTAATGTGTAAATTAATGATTAAGAGTATCAAATAAAAATAATTTAAAAATTTATGTATAAAAAGGTAAATTCTTCTAAAAATAATTATAAAGGAGGATTTATTTATGACTGGAAAAGAATTATTATATGTTGAAGATGCTCTTGGGCATATTAAACATATGAAAACGATTTGTGAAACTTATTCAAGAAATTTACAAGATCCTAATTTAAAGGCTTTTGTAGAAACTCTTAGACAAAGAAATCAGGAGTTAGAAACAAAATTTTTAAATGTTTTAGGAGGTGCTACAAATGGACGATAGAGCGTTAATGGAAGATTTACTATTAGTTACCAAAGGCGTTTGTGATTTGTATATGCATGGAACAATTGAATCATCAACTCCTCATATTTTAACAACCTTTAGCGATAGTTTAAATGATTCACTTGCGATGCAATCAGAAATTTACAAAACGATGGAACAAAAGGGTTGGTATCAAACAGATCCTGCTGATATCACAAAAATTAAAAAAGCTTACAATAAATTTACAACTCAAGCGTAGTCAAAGAAGAATTCTCAACTAAAGTTGAGAGTTTTTCTTTTGTCTTTAACAAAATGTTCGTTGTAAAATTTGTTTTTAAAAATTATTGTTGTATATTAGTAAATAAAATTTATAATAAATGTTAGAATAGTAATAGTGAAAATTCAATTTATAAGGAGGAACTATGTTAACTGATATTGAAATTGCGCAATCAATTCAACCTAAGAATATCAAAGAAATTGCTAGAAATGCAGGAATTGATGAAAAATATTTAGAACAATATGGGAATTATAAGGCTAAGGTTGACCTTTCAATTATGAAAGATTTAAAAAAGGAACATTCTAAATTGATTCTTGTTACCGCAATTACCCCAACTCCTGCTGGTGAGGGGAAGACTACTACAACAATTGGTCTTGCTGATGGATTAAAGAAAATAGGCAAGAATGTAATGGTAGCTTTAAGAGAACCCTCTCTTGGACCGGTTTTTGGAATCAAAGGTGGAGCTGCTGGTGGTGGATATGCTCAAGTAGTACCAATGGAAGATATTAATCTGCATTTTACTGGTGATTTTCATGCAATAGGAGCAGCCAATAATTTACTTGCCGCAATGCTTGATAATCATATTTATCAAGGAAATGAATTAGGCATTGATTTAAATAAAATAACATGGCACCGATGTGTTGATATGAATGATCGCCAATTGCGTTTCATTACCGATGGGCAGGGAGGCAAATTGAATGGAGTAGAAAGACAAGATAGTTATGACATCACGGTTGCTTCTGAAATTATGGCTGTTTTGTGTTTAGCAAGTTCTATTAGTGATTTAAAAGAACGTCTTGGTCGGATAATTGTTGGATATACAAGTGAGGATAAGCCAATTACTGCTCATGATTTAAAAGCAGAGGGGGCTATGGCTGCCCTTTTAAAAGATGCTTTAAAACCAAACTTAGTCCAAACTTTAGAACATACACCAGCACTTGTGCATGGTGGCCCATTTGCCAATATTGCTCATGGTTGCAATTCAGTAGTAGCAACCAAACTTGCTTTAAAATTAGGCGACTATGTTGTTACAGAGGCTGGTTTTGGTGCTGATTTAGGAGCAGAAAAATTTTTAGATATCAAATGTCGGGTAGCTGGATTAAGACCTGATGCTGTGGTAATTGTTGCGACAATTAGAGCTTTAAAAATGCATGGTGGGATGCCTAAGGAACTTTTAGCAAAAGAGGATTTATCCGCTTTAGAAAAAGGGTTACCTAATCTTTTAAGGCATGTTTCTAATATTAAAAATGTGTATCAATTACCATCTGTAGTTGCAATCAATCGCTTTCCTACCGATACCGACCAAGAAGTTGCTCTAATCATACAAAAATGTCAAGAACTTGGCGTGAATGTTGTTTTATCAACTGTTTGGGAAAATGGTGGACAGGGCGGTATAGCATTAGCAAAAGAGGTTGTCGAACTTTGTGAAGAAAAAAATGATTTTCATTTTAGTTATGAGACAAATATATCTATTGAAGAAAAAATTGAAGCTGTTGTTACTAAAATATATGGTGGTAGCAAAGTTAAAATCTTGCATCGTGCTAAAGAACAAATAAAAAGACTTGAAGAATTAGGGTTTGGTAATTTGCCTATTTGTATTGCTAAAACTCAATATAGTTTTTCAGATGATGCGACTGTTCTTGGTGCTCCTAGTGATTTTACTGTTACAGTTAGAAATGTGAAGATTAGTGCTGGAGCAGGGTTTATTGTCGTTTTAACAGGTAAAATTATGACAATGCCAGGACTTCCAAAAGTTCCTGCTGCTGAGAAAATTGATGTTGATGAAGATGGAAAAATTTATGGATTATTTTAAAGCAAAAATATTTGCAAATTATGTGCTAAATATAAAAAATTTTGGTATAATATTTGAGAATATAAAATAATTTAAGAGGTAGTGCTATGAATAAAAAGGGAACAACTGGATTTTCATTACATCATGGATATGATAAGTTTGTTTTCTTTTTCTCATTTTTTAGCATTCAAATGATTTCAAAATAACTTGATTTTTCAAGTTATTTTTTATTTTAATTAGGAGGTAAGAAGATGAAAAGTTTATTCAATTTACGTGAATTATCAAATGAAGAAATCAAAAGTATTTTAGATGATGCCATGGCTTTTGAAAATGGTTTACAATATGATTTATCCCATAAAATGATTGCTAATCTTTTTTTTGAGCCCTCAACAAGAACGCAGTATTCTTTTCAAGTTGCACAAGCGAAATTAAAAATGCAAAGTATAAATTTTAATCCAGTTGGTTCTTCTTTAAGTAAAGGAGAGAGTTTTTATGACACAGTTAAAACTTTTGCCTCCTTTGGGGTTGATGCTTGTGTTATTCGTCATGTCCAAAATCGGTATTATGATGAATTACAAGATCTTAATATTCCGATTATTAATGCGGGAGATGGAACCGGTGATCATCCAAGTCAAACACTTTTAGATTTATACACCATTTATAAAGAATTTAAACATTTTCAAAATCTTAATATTTTGATTGTGGGAGATATTTTACATTCAAGAGTTGCTCATGGAGGCCTTGACATTATGAAACGCCTTGGAATGAATTGTTATATTGCAAGTCCTGATGAATATAAAGACGAAACTTTAGGTTATTCCTATGTTAATTTAAATGATAGCATAAAAGATATGGATATTATTATGCTTCTAAGGGTACAAAATGAAAGACATCAAGAAAAAAATAAGATTACAAATGAAGAATATAATAGACTATATGGATTGAATATGGAAAAAGTTGCGCTGATGAAAGAACAAGCTATTATCATGCATCCGGCTCCTTTTAATAGAGGAGTAGAACTTACGGATGAGGTGGTTGAATGTGAGAAATCAAGAATTTTTGCCCAAATAACTAATGGTGTTTTTGTTCGCCAAAGTATTTTGAAAAGGACTTTTGCAGATGAATAAAACAACGTTAAAAAATGGATTGGTGTATTATCAATCATCGTTAGTGGAAATAGATATTGTAATTGAAGGAAGCAAAATCATAAAGGTTGGTTCAAATTTAGAAGAAGGAAAAATAATGGATTGTACAAACAAATTAATAGCTCCAGCTTTTATTGAAGCACATGCTCATTTTAGAGAACCAGGTTTTGAATATAAAGAAACGATTAAAACTGGTAGTATGGCAGCTGCTAAAGGTGGATATACCAAAGTAATGATGATGCCAAATCTAAATCCAGCTCCGGATACGTTAAATAAAATTAAAAAAATGAAAGAAATTTGTCAAAAAGATAGTTTAATTGAATGTTATCCTCTTGCAACTATTACAAAAAAGCGTTTAGGTAAAACCTTGGTAAATTTTGCAATTTTAAAAGATGAAGTAATTGGTTTTAGTGATGATGGAAGTGGAATTCAAAATAGTAAAATTATATATGATGGCCTTTCTAAGTTAAAAGGAGCCAAAAGTGTAATGATATGTCATTGTGAAGATTTGACTTTAGTAAATGAAGGAGTGATTAGAGAATCGGATTATGCAAAATTGCATCATCATCGACCAATTAACCCCTTAAGTGAAACGCTTGAGGCTATTAGAAATATGGAAATTGCTTATGTTTTAAATACTAGAATTCATCTATGTCATATTTCTAGTAGGTATACCGTTTGGGCAATTCAACAATTTAAAAAGATGGGTTGTAAAGTTAGTGCTGAGGTAACCCCTCATCATTTAATATGTACAATTTGTGATTTAGAAAATGATGGACGATTCAAAATGAATCCTCCTCTTGGTGATGAAGAAGATCAAAAAGCTTTATTCAATGGGGTACTTGATGGTACTATTGATTTTATCGCTACTGACCATGCTCCCCATAGTGTTTTAGAAAAAAGTGGTGGCCTTGATCATAGTTTATTTGGTATTGTTGGGTTAGAAACATCGTTTGCGGCAATGTATACCTATTTTGTTAAAACCAAAAAAATGCCGTTAGAATTGTTGTTAGATTTAATGAGCAAAAAAGTTAGTGATTGTTTTCCTATCAAGGATAGTCAAATTAGAGTGGGCAATGAAGCTTCAATTGTCATTATTGATTTAGAACAAAAATTTATTGTAGATTCAAGTGAGTTTCTTAGTAAGGGGAAATCTTCTATTTTTGAGGGGAAAACACTATATGGCGTGATTGAAAAAACGATATCAAAGGGAGAAATAGTATATGAAAAATAAAAAATTAGTATTAGCAAGTGGTGAAATTTTTTATGGAATGGGTTATGCTAGTGATGTTGAAACGATAGCTGAAATTGTTTTTAATACCTCAATGGTTGGTTATCAAGAAATAGTAACTGATCCTTCATATTATAATCAAATTGTAGTTATGAGTTATCCTTTGATTGGCAATTATGGAGTCAATCAAGATGATATTGAATCGCGTCGAGTTTTTTTAAGCGGTCTTGTTATTAGGGATTATAACGATTATCCTTCTAACTTTAGAAGTCAAAAAGAATTGCAGAAGTTGCTAAAAGAAAACAATGTTCCGCTTATTAGCGATGTTGATACTAGAAAAATGGTTAGGATCATTCGTGAAAAAGGTTCTATGCCTGCTCTTATTACAGATGCGTTGACTCCAAATGATATATGTTTTCAAAAACTTCAAGAGTATAAGTATCAAAGAAATCAAGTGAGTAGTGTTTCTCATACAGAAGTTATCACATATGATGTTTTAGATTATAAATATGTAGTTGTCTGTATTGATTTTGGTTGTAAATATAATATTATCCGAAAATTGAATGCTTTCAAGTGTAAGGTTATTGTTGTACCTTATGATACAGTATACCAAGAAATATTAAAGTATCAACCAGATGGTCTTTTCTTGTCAAATGGACCAGGTGATCCGATGGATAATAAAGTGGCAATTGAAGTGGTTAAAAATTTAAAAGGAAAATTGCCCATCTTTGGTATATGTTTAGGTCATCAAATTATTAGTCTTGCTAGTGGAGCAACTACTTATAAACTAAGATTTGGTCATCGTGGGGCCAATCATCCAGTTAAAAATTTAGAAACTCAAAAAATTGAAATTACACCACAAAATCATTCGTTTGCGGTCGAAAAGCAATCACTAGAAAAAACTGATTTGAAGATAACTCATATCAATTTGCTTGATGATACAATAGAAGGACTTGAGAATAGGGATAAAATGATTTTTAGTGTTCAATATCATCCAGAGGCCAGTTCTGGTCCTGAGGATAGTGAATATTTATTTTCTAAATTTATTCATTATATGGAAAAATTCAAAGGAGAAAAAAATGCCTAAAAGAAAAGATATTCAAAAAATTTTAGTTATTGGTTCGGGACCAATTGTTATTGGTCAGGCAGCAGAATTTGATTATGCGGGAACACAGGCTTGTCTTGCTATCAAAGAAGAAGGATATGAAGTAGTTTTAATTAATTCAAATCCTGCCACTATTATGACTGATTATGCCATAGCTGATAAAGTATATATGGAACCTTTAAATTTAGAATTTGTTTCAAGAGTAATTAGAATGGAAAGGCCTGATGGTATTGTTTGTACACTTGGCGGGCAAACGGCTTTAAATTTGGCAGTTCAATTGGCGGAAAAAGGAATTTTAGAAGAATGTCAAACTGAAATTTTAGGCACAGACTTTGCTTCAATCAAACAAGCAGAAGATCGAGAATTATTTAAAGAATTGTGTCAACAAATTGAAGAACCCATTTTAGAAAGTAAAACAATCTCAAAACTTGAGGATGTTTTAGGTGTTGCAAATGATATAGGTTATCCCCTTATTGTAAGACCAGCTTTTACTCTTGGTGGTACTGGCGGTGGTTTTGCTAATTCGGATGAAGAGGTCTTGTCACTAGCCAAACATGCTTTAGAATTATCACCGGTGAATCAAATTTTAATTGAAAAATCAATCAAAGGGTATAAAGAAATTGAATATGAAGTGATGAGAGATGCCAACGATACTGCCATTGCTATATGCAATATGGAAAATATTGATCCAGTCGGGATTCATACTGGTGATTCAATGGTAGTATGTCCAACACAAACTCTAACCAATAAAGAATGTCAGATGTTGAGAAATGCAGCTTTGAAAATTGTTAGAGCACTAAACATTAAAGGGGGTTGCAATGTTCAATTTGCTCTTGATCCCCATTCGTTTACTTATTATGTAATTGAGGTGAATCCTAGAGTATCTAGATCATCAGCTCTTGCATCTAAAGCATCAGGATATCCGATTGCAAGAGTCAGTGCCAAAATTGCTATTGGACTAAATTTAGATGAAATTAGAATTGCGAATACAATTGCCGCTTTTGAACCTGCTTTGGATTATGTTGTTACTAAGATTGCAAGATTTCCTTTTGATAAATTTGTAACAGCCAATAAAACTTTATCAACGCAAATGAAAGCAACTGGCGAAGTGATGAGTATTGGAAGAACGTTTGAAGAAAGTTTTTTGAAAGCAATTCGATCACTAGAAATAGGGGTGGATCATATTTATCTTGAAAAGTTTGACAATCTTGATGCTACTTTTCTTAAAAATTATATTGTAGAAGCAACAGATGAAAGAATTTTTGCTATTGCGGAATTATTGAGAAGAAATGTAACAATTGATGAAATATATCAGTTAACAAAAATTGATAAATACTTTTTATATAGGATAAGAAGTATTATTGAATTAGAAAATCAACTGAAAAAAAATTGTCATCTTGATCATATAAAAAAGGCTAAAAGAAAAGGGTTTAGTGATAGCTATTTAGGCAAACTTTTGGGGATGAATGAATGTGAATTTTATAAATATCGTTTCAAGCATCATATTTTTCCTGTTTATAAAATGATAGATACTTGTGCAGGAGAATTTGCTAGCTATATTCCTTATTTTTATTCAAGTTATGAAGAGGAAAATGAATCGATTGTTAGTGATAAACCCAAAATTATTGTTTTAGGTTCGGGTCCAATTCGAATTGGACAAGGAGTTGAATTTGATTATTCAACTGTTCATGCTATTTGGGCCATCAAGGAGATGGGCTATGAAGCAATTGTAATCAATAATAATCCTGAAACGGTATCAACAGATTATTTAATTACAGATAAATTATATTTTGAACCTTTAACAATTGAAGATGTAATGAATATTGTGCATCTTGAAAAACCCATTGGTGTTATTGTGGAATTAGGAGGACAAACTGCCATTAATCTTTGTGAAAGATTAGATGCTTTAGAAGTACCTATTATTGGAACTGGAAGAGATGCTATTGCTAGGGCTGAGAATCGCGAACTATTTGAAGAACTTTTAAAAAAGTTGAATATCTTACGTCCGGCTGGAAAAACTGTGCTTTCTTTAACTGAAGGATTAGAGGTTGCTCAAACGCTTGGTTATCCTGTTTTGGTTAGACCTTCATATGTTTTAGGAGGAAGGGCTATGCAAGTTGTTTATAATGATAAAAGTCTTAAAAAATATTTGCATAATGCTTTTTTGGCATCATATAAACAGCCGGTTTTAATTGATAAATATATTATAGGAAAAGAATGTGAGATTGATGCCGTTTGTGATGGTAATGATGTGGTGATTCCTGGTGTAATGGAATTAGTGGAAGGAACGGGCATTCATTCAGGTGATTCTATTAGTGTTTACCCACCTATGACTTTAAGTTCAAAAGTAATAGATAAAATGGTCGAGTATACAATTCAATTAGGAAAAGCGATTGGTATTATTGGTTTATATAATATTCAATTTATTGTTGATAGTAAAGAAGAGGTTTATATTATTGAAGTGAATCCGAGAAGTAGCAGAACAATTCCTTTCATTTCCAAAGCTACTAAAGTAAATCTCGCCAATCTGGCTACAAAAGTAATCTTGGGTAAATCGCTTAAAGATTTAGGCTATCAAACAGGCTTATTACCGAGGCGAAATAAATATTATGTAAAAGCACCAACCTTTAGTTTTAGTAAACTTTCGGGAATGGATTTGGTATTATCTCCTGAAATGAAATCAACGGGTGAGGCTATTGGGTATGATCATTTTCTAAATAAAGCTTTATATAAAGCTTTGATTGCATCAAATATGAGGGTTGTAAATTATGGTACAATTTTTGTAACTTTGTCTGATATGACGAAAGAGGAGGCATTGCCTTTGATTAAAAGATTTTATGATTTAGGATTTAATATTGAAGCAACAAGTGGAACTGGTAAATTTTTAAAAGAACATGGAATTAGAACTAGGATTAAGAAAAAGTTAAATCAAGGTAGCACGGAAATTCTTGATTCTCTTCGTAAAGGACATATTGCTTATGTGATTAATACACCTGGTATTGATGAAACAATTCATACTGATGGATATTTGATTAGGAGAGTTGCCATTGAAAATAATGTTCCTCTCTTCACTTCTTTATATACAGTTGGAGCTTTACTTAATGTGTTAGATGAAATTACAATGAAAGTAGGAATGATTTAATGTGTAGAATTGTTGCAAAAGAATTTATCACTAAAGATGTGGTCAAACTCACATTTGAAAGTAAAAACATAGCTCAATTGGCTCTTCCTGGACAATTTGTGAACATATCAACCTCAGATGATACGATGCTTTTAAAAAGACCTATATCCATCTGTGAAATTAAGGGGAATAATATTATTGTATGTTTTAAAATAATTGGAAAAGGAACTAAAAAGATAAGCGAAAAAAAAGTGAACGATACAATTGAAGTAATCGGACCGCTTGGTAATGGATTTCCTTTGATAAAAAAGCGTAAATTATTATTAATTGGTGGTGGATGTGGTATTTTTCCGCTACTTGAGGTTGCTAAAAGGGCGTACAAAGAAAATGTATTACAAATTATTTTAGCTGCTCGTAATCAAGATGAATTATATTTACAAGAAGAATTTAAAAAATATGGTCAAGTTCATCTTTTAACCGATGATGGTAGTTGTGGTTATCAAAAGAATCCATTAGAATTTTTAGATAATCATGCAGTTGCTTTTGATGTCTTTTTTGCTTGTGGTCCTAAAGTTTTATTACAAAAATTAGATGAAAAATATTATCAAAAAAAAGAAGGATATCTTTCTTATGAAGAAAGGATGGCTTGTGGGATTGGCGCTTGTTATGGATGCGTTGTAAAGGCAACCGTTGATAGTGGTTATGTACGAGTTTGTAAAGATGGACCTATTTTTCCTTTGGGGGTATTGAAATATGAATCTTAAAGTAAAATTACCTGGTCTTGATTTAAAGAACCCGATTATTCCCGCAAGCGGTACTTTCGGTTTTGGTGAAGAATTTGCTAATTATTATGATTTAAATATTCTAGGTTCAATAATGATTAAGGCAACGACTGAGAAAGTAAAAAGGGGAAATGATGGAGTAAGGATTGCGGAAACAACTGCGGGTATGTTAAATTCTATTGGTTTACAAAATCCTGGTTTAGATGTGGTTATTAAAGATAAACTTCCGTTTCTTGCTCAATATGATTTACCAATTATTGCAAACGTTGCGGGGGCAAATTTAGATGAATATGTTTTAGTCGCAAAAGAATTGTCAAAAGTTGCAAACGTTGGTGCTTTAGAAATTAATATTAGTTGTCCGAATGTTACAAAAGGGGGAATGACTTTTGGCACCGATCCTAAATTTGTATATGAATTAACCAAAAAAATCAAAGCAGTTTCCTTCAAACCTGTCTATATCAAATTAAGTCCTAATGTAACTAACATTGTCGAAATTGCAGTAGCTGCTGAACAAGGAGGTGCTGATGGGTTATCCTTAATCAATACACTTTTGGGAATGAAAATTGACTTAAAAACCGGTAAACCTCTTTTAGGTAATAAGATGGGAGGGTTTTCGGGTCCAGCCATTAAGCCGGTAGCCCTTAGAATGGTTTATCAAGTATATGAAGCAGTTAAAATTCCTATTATTGGAATGGGAGGTATTGCCAATGCTTATGATGTTTTAGAATTTTTATATGCTGGAGCAAGTGCTGTAGCAATTGGTACGATGAATTTAGTCGATCCATATATTTGTAAAAAAATAATAGAGACATTGCCAAATGTACTAGAAAAATATGGCTTTCATGATGTCAATGAAGCAATTGGTTATGCACACAAATAAGGAGGAAATATGGTAATTGTAGCATTAGATTTTGAAAATTATCAAAAAGTAGAAGAATTTTTAAATCTTTTTGAAACCCCTATCTATGTTAAGGTGGGTATGGAGTTATTTTATCAAGAAGGGATAGAAGCAATTAAAGCAATCAAAGCGAAGGGTCATAAAGTGTTTCTTGATTTAAAGTTGCATGATATTCCTAACACTGTATATCATGCGTCAAAATGTCTTGCTAATCTTGATGTAGATATCATAAATTGTCATGCGGCAGGCGGTATACAAATGATGAAAGCATGTTTAGAAGGAGTGATGGAAGTTTCAGCTCAAAAGAACCTTGCTAAAAGACCTCTTGTGATTGCTGTCACGCAACTGACCTCAACAAGTAAACAGATGATGAATCAAGAATTAGGAATCAATGGCGAAGTGGTTGATACGGTTGTTCAATATGCTCAAAATGCTAAAATAGCAGGATTGGATGGTGTTGTTTGTAGTCCTTTAGAAGCGCAAAAAGTGAAGGAAGTTTGTGGTCAAGATTTTATTACAGTAACTCCTGGTATTAGACCAACTTCAACACAAGCCAATGATCAAGTACGAATCACAACACCACAAATGGCTAAAAAAATGGGCTGTGATTTTATTGTTGTAGGAAGGCCTATCACAAAAGCACAAAACCCTAAAGAAGCATATATGAATATTAAGAAAGAATTTTTAGGTGAATAAAATGAAAGAAATTGCAAAAGACTTATTAGATATCAAGGCGGTCTTTTTGTCGCCTTCTAAGCCGTTTACTTGGGCAAGTGGTATTCAATCACCCATTTATTGTGATAATCGCTTAACCCTTTCTTATCCCGTTATTAGAAAAAAAATTGAACAAGAAATGGCTAAAATAATCAAAGAAACATATTCTCAAGTTGAAATTTTAATGGGAACCTCAACTGCAGGAATTCCCCATGCTGCATATATTAGTGCTCTTTTAGATTTACCGATGGGTTATGTTCGTAGTCGTGCTAAATCTCATGGTAGAGAAAATCAAATTGAAGGCAAATATGAAAAGGGTCAAAAGGTTGTTGTTATTGAGGATTTAATTTCAACAGGTGGTAGCAGTATTGAGGTTGTAAAGACGTTAGAGGAGGCAGGATTAATTGTTATAGGGGTTGTTGCTATTTTTAGTTACAATTTAGAAGTAGCAAAAGTTAATTTTGAGAAGATAAAATGTCCTGTTTCGGTTCTCACCAATTATGATGAACTGTTAGAAGTAGCAGTGTCATTCAATTATATTGATCATGTTGCCAAAGAGAAACTGTTGAAATGGAAATTAAACCCCCATGATGAAAGTTGGATGAAAGATTAAGTAGTAAAATTGTAGGATAAATTAGAAATAAAAAAAGCATTTTTATGAAAATTAAAAATGCTTTTTATACCAATTTAAATAGGAATAAATTGTTTATTAAAATTATTGATTAAATTTGAAGTGAATAATTTTCCCCTTGTCTATTTCCACAAAATTTAAAGATCCGTTTGCCAAGGAAGATTTAAAAGTTATCTTTTGATCAAGTTGGGTAAAAAGGGCTTTGATAAAGTGAGAATGAGTAACTATCAAAATTTTCTTATTAGGATAGATGTGGTCAAGGGCTAACATTTCATCATATGCCCTTTTTCTAATTATAGTAGATTTTTCCATTCCTTGATAATCATCATTTAAAATTCTTTCATAAACAGTATCAGTAATTTTAAGACCATCTGCTTCGCCAAATTCTCTTTCAATCAATTGATCACGAATAATGATTTCTTCTTTTTGATAACCTAGATGTTCTTTAATAATTTGACAAGTTTCTTTTGCCCTTAAAAGAGGGCTACTTAAAAAAAGATCCCAATGTATGTTATAGGCATTTAAACGACAAATGGTTTGATTGATTTGTTTTTTTCCTTCATTGTTGAGAGGAATATCAAAACGACCTTGGATGAGAAATTGTTGATTCCAATCCGTTTGACCATGGCGAATTAGACAAATTAATGTACTCATTTTACCTCCTTGAAAATTTACAATTATTATTTTATTTTATTATAACATAACTTTTTATATTATTTGCAAAAAATGATGAAATTTGTTATACTGAATAAGCAAAGATATATAAAATGTGAGGTAAAAGTTATGAAATTCAATTTTAAAAATCGGGTAAGAAATTTTAAACTAGCAACAACTGATTCTTTTGTTCCTTTGTTTGAGGCAATTACAAATTCAATTCAAGCGATTGAAGAAAGAGGATATTTCAATCATCCATGTATTAAAATTAAAATTGAGAGAGATAGTTATCGCATAACCGATTTTACTTCTGGTATTTTTGCAATAGAAATTACAGACAATGGTATTGGATTTGTGGAACATAATTATGAATCTTTCATCACAAGTGATTCGGATTATAAAGTAGAAATTGGGGGTAAAGGAGTAGGTAGAATCAATTGGTTAAAAGCTTTTGAAATGATTTTTGTTAAGAGTGTCTTTGAAGAAAATGGTAAAAAATATTTAAGAAGTTTTCAATTCAATATTGATGATGAGATCCATAATGAAACTTTAGAAGAAGTATCAAATGATGTAGAGATTGCAACAACGATTACCTTGCGAAACTTAAATCAGGAATATCGGCCGGTTACAGAGATTTCCCTCAAAGAAATAGCTAATAAAATTATTGAACATTTTGCCACTTATTTTGTAATTGGTTCCATGCCCAAAATTGAAATTGAAGATGAAATTGATTTGATTGATTTAAATGAATTTTTTGAAAAAGAGAAATTTATTCAAACGCAAAGTCAAAGTATCACCTCTAATAATTGGTTATTTAATATTAGGCATGTTTTTTTAAACGCATCAAGCGCTTCTAAACATAAAATCTATATATGTGCTCAAAATAGAGTAGTTTGTAGTTATGATATTGCTAATATTGAGGATTTACCAACAATTTTTAATCTGAATGGTCAAAAGGCCATTTATCAATGTTATGTTAGTGGGGCTTTTTTAGATAAGGATGTAAACAGTGAAAGAACGTATTTTAGTAATGTTATTTTTGAGGATGAAAAAGAGTTAGATAGACCACATTTTGAATTAGCGATTAATTTATATGAACTAGTTTATAATGAAATAAATCTTTTTTTAAAAGATTATTTACAACCAATGATTAATTTAAGAGATAATCAAGTAATTGATTATATTGATTCATATTGTCCTCAATATAAATATTTAACGAAATATGCTTCTGAGGAACTTAAAAATATTTCTTATTCAGTGGCTTCTAATAAAGATAAATTATCGATGGAGTTAAGTCGTCTCAATTTAAAGTTTAATCAAAAGAATCATGATAAAATTAACAAAACTCTTCAAGATGCAACGCCTTATGCCAAAGATAAATTGTTAAATTTAGTCGTTCCTCTTTGTGAAAATCTGCATAGTGAATTTGCTAATTTTGTTTTAAAAAGAGCGGTTGCGGGCGAGATTTTGGAAAGACTGTTAACCTTTGATTTAAGTTTAAAGGAATTGATTGATACCTATTTTATTCCTTATAAAGAGGCTACTTCTGATATAAGTAATTTATGGATTATTGATGAAAAATTAGCTTATCCTTATCAAAGAATGAATGGATTACAAGAGGATTATTTTTATGTTTATCAAGATGATAATACGCAATCATATATTGTGATTTCTTTTGAGGATCCTTTTGAAATCAAATTTAATCAAACAAATAATCCAGTAAAAAGGTTGAATGATAATTTAAGTAAACTAGTAATGCATAAAACTTATAAACTCACAAAATATTTAATTGTTAGTGATGCTTTTGGTATTTTAACAGAAGGTTTAGTAGACAAAGAGATGATTGTATTATCATATCAAGATTTGATTCAGCACTTAAAATTAAGAAAAAATAGTTTTCAGTAAAAAGGGATTAAGGGGAAAGGATTTATTTGAAAATAACAATGGCACCTTTTTAGAAGTATAGTATTTTACCTAGTAATTTTATTGTTTAATTGTTGTAAATTTGTTATAATATAAATTGGTTTTTCCAAATAAATATTTGATGGTGATAAGATGATTGAAAGATATGCAAGAAAAAAATTACGTAATCTTTGGAGCGATAAAACGAGATTTCAACATATGCTTGATGTTGAACTTGCCACAACTTTTGCCTTTTCACAAATAGGTATTGTTCCTAAAGAAGATTATGAAAAAATGTTAAAAAATGCTACATTTGAAGTGGATAGAATCTTAGAAATTGAAAAAGAAACACATCATGATGTAATTGCCTTTACAAAAGCGGTTACTGAAAATCTTCAAGATGAAGGTAAGTGGTTGCATTATGGTTTAACTAGCACGGATGTAGTAGATACAGCTTTAGCTCTTACACTAAAGAATGTGAATGATATTCTTGAAGATGATTTAAAAACTTTTCTTTCCGTTTTAAAAAAGCAAGCTATAAAGTATAAAATGACACCTTGTATGGGCAGAACACATGGAATGCATGCAGAGGTAACCTCATTTGGATTAAAATGGGCTCTTTGGTATGATGAGATGATGCGCAATTATATGCGATGGAAAGCCGCAAGAAAAGTGATTGAGGTAGGTAAAATAAGTGGAGCAGTTGGCAATTTTGCTAATATACCTTGTAGGGTTGAAGAAATTGTTTGTGCGAAGTTAGGATTAGATTTTGCAAAAATATCAACACAAGTTATATCTCGAGATAGGCATTGTGAGTATATGTATTGTCTTGCTCAAATTGCCTCGACATTAGAAAAAATTGCCATTGAAATTCGTCATTTATCTAGAACAGAGGTAAAAGAGGTTGAAGAATATTTTGCAAAAGGTCAAAAAGGTTCAAGCGCTATGCCACACAAGAGAAATCCGATTGCTTCTGAAAATATTTGTGGCTGTGCTCGAGTAGTTAAAAGTAATTTGATGGTTGCTTTTGATAATAACATTTTATGGCATGAAAGAGATATTAGTCACTCTTCAGCAGAAAGAATTATTTTAGCTGATACGACTACTTTAATTGATTATATGTTAAATAGATATCAGGGAATTTTAGAAAATTTAACTGTTTTTCCTGATAAAATGCTTAAAAACATTCATATTACTCATGGTGCTGTTTTTTCTGGGCATCTTGTCAATGTATTAGTTGAAAAGGGAATGAATAGAATGGAAGCATATGATATTGTCCAAGAACAGGCAATGATTGCGTTAAATACGGATGAGAATTTATTCACCTTGTTGAAAAAGACAAAGGTAGGATCCATTCTAAATGATGATTTAGAAAAATGTTTTGATGTAAAATTTTATTTAAAAGGTGTAGATAGCATTTATAAACGCCTTGGATTGGAGTAAAAAATGAGAAATGCAGTAGTCGTAATTGGATCACAATGGGGTGATGAAGGTAAGGGAAAAATTACCAATTATTTAAGTCAAAAGGCAGATGTTGTTGTCAGATATCAAGGTGGTGATAATGCTGGACATACCATTCAGTTTTTAGGGAATACTTATGCTCTTCATGTTATTCCATCAGGGGTTTTTAACAGCAGGACGAAAAATGTTTTAGGAAATGGAGTAGTTTTCAATCCCAAAACTTTCTTAGAAGAGGTTAAAAATTTAAAAGATAAAGGATTTTCTTGTAATAATCTTTATATTAGTGATCGTGCTCATGTTATTTTTGATTATCATAAAGAATTAGATGGTTTGAGTGAAGAATTTTTGGGAGCAAATAAAATAGGTACGACGAAAAAAGGGATTGGTCCTTGCTATACCGATAAAATGGCTCGTCAAGGCATTAGAGTGGGTGACTTGATAAGCAATGATTTTGAAAAAATGTATAAAGAAACTTTAAAAATAAAAAACGAACAAATTAGAACATATGGTGGTAAGGTTTTTGATATTGAAAAAAGTTATGAGGAATATCAAAAACTTGCTGATGAAATAAAACCATATGTAACCGATACAATTACACTTTTAAATGATGCAGTAAAAGAGGGTAAAAAAATCTTATTTGAAGGAGCACAAGGAGCTTTATTAGACATCGATTTTGGTACTTATCCTTTTGTTACATCATCAAATCCTTCAGGTGGTGGGGTTTGTATTGGCAGTGGAGTTGGTCCAACTCATATAAAAGATATTATAGGTGTAGCAAAAGCCTATTCCACAAGAGTGGGTAGTGGAGCCTTTCCTACTGAATTTGAAGATGAAGTGGCTAGTTATATTAGAGAAACTGCTCATGAATATGGAACTACAACCAAAAGACCAAGACGTATTGGATGGCTTGATGGAGTAGTATTAAAGTATAGTGCTAACATTAATGGATTAACGGGAATAGCTTTAATGTTACTTGATGTTTTATCGGGGATAGATTATCTTTATGTTTGTACTGCCTATCAATTAGATGGCAAAGTTATACATACTATTCCTTCAAGAGTGAGTGATTTTGAAAGATGTAAACCAATCTATGAGAAGTTGCCAGGTTGGGAAGAAGATGTAACAAATATAAAAAAATATGAAGATTTACCTCAAAATGCTAAGAAGTATATTGAGTTTATTGAAAAAATAACTGGTATAAGCGTTGTCATCATTTCGGTCGGTCCAGATATCAACCAAACAATTGTTAGAAGAGAAATGATGTAGGTGAATGTATGGAAAAAAAATATGATGTGATTTTAGTTGGAGCTGGTCCTGCTGGAATTTTTTGTGCTTATGAATTAATAACTAAAAATAAAAATTTGAAAGTTTTGTTAGTCGAAAAAGGCAATGACATTTATTCTAGAAAATGTCCGATTTTAGAAAAAAAAGCAACAAAATGTCCCAATACTAAAACGGGAACTTGTTATCCAAGTTGCGCGATGACCTCTGGTTTTGGTGGTTGTGGAGCTTATTCGGATGGAAAGTTTAATATTACTAGTGAATTTGGTGGTTGGATGGGTGACTATTTAGATGAAGATGAGGTGTTAGATTTAATTAAATATGTAGATAAAATTAATTTAGATCATGGTGCCCCGAAAGAACTTACGAATCCTTATACAAAAGAAGTTTTAGATATCGAAAAAAGAGGAATAGCAAGAGGATTAAAATTGTTAAGAAGCGAAGTCAGACATCTTGGTACTGAAATTAACCTTCAAGTTTTGAAAAATATTTATGAAGATATGAAACCCCATCTTGAATATTTGTTTGCGACAACTGTTGATGAAATTATTGTGAAAGATGGTAAAATTCAAGGGATTATTTTGGAAAATGGTGAAAAGTTAGAAGCCAAATATGTTGTACTTTGTATAGGTAGAGCTGGGTCTAGTTGGCTTACAAAGGTATTGTCAAAGCATGGAGTATCGTTTAAGAACAATAAAGTTGATATTGGTGTTCGAGTAGAAACAAACGATATTATTATGGAAGAAATTAATCGCTATCTTTATGAAGGTAAATTTATTTTTACCACAAGTGTAGGAACAACCGTGAGAACTTTTTGTTCAAACCCTAGTGGACATGTAGTGGTTGAAAATCATCATGGGGTAAAGGTTTGTAATGGTCATGCTTTTAATGATATTAGATTAGGTTCTAAAAACACTAATTTTGCTCTTCTAGTATCACTTGAATTTGATGAGCCTTTCAACGACCCTAACGGGTTTGCTGAAGAAATTAGTCGACTTGCTAATCAACTTAGCAATGGTGGTGTAATAGTACAAAAATTTGGTGATATTAAAAAGGGCAGAAGATCGACTAAAAAAAGGATTGATGAGGGATTTGTTAAACCTACCCTTAAAGAAGCGGTTCCTGGTGATTTAGGTTTAGTCCTTCCTTATAACGTAATGAAATCACTCATTGAAATGATTGAGGCTTTAGATTATATTACTCCTGGTATTGCTAGTGATCATACTCTTTTTTATGGAGTAGAGGCTAAATTTTATAGTGATCGACCAATTGTTAATTCTCACTTTGAAACTGCAATTCAAAATTTATATGTTGGTGGTGATGGAGCTGGTATTACCAGAGGACTTGCTCAAGCTGGAGCAAATGGTGTAAAAATTGCAAGAAGTATTATTGAAAAGGAAGGAAAATAATAAACATGAATATTAACAATAATATTAAAAAAACTTTAATTACAAAAGAAATGTTAGATGAGCGTATTGCAGAAATAGCTAAACAAATTAGTATAGAGTATGTAGATAAAAATCCAGTAATGATTTGTCTTTTAAAGGGCAGTGTGTCGTATTTTGCTCATTTATGTGAAAATATTCATATTCCACTAGAATATGAATTCTTACGAGCATCTAGTTATCATGGTGCTACTACGACAGGTGAAGTAAAATTATTACATGTGCCAACAATTCCTCTAAAAAATCGTCATGTAATTATTGTTGAAGATATTATTGACACAGGTCTTACGCTTGCCGCAATTCAAAAAGTAATTCAAGATATGGAACCATCATCCTTAGAAATCACAACTCTTCTTGATAAACCATCAAGAAGAGTAGAACATAGCATTGTTCCTAAATATGTTGGTTTTACAATTCCTGATGAATTTGTTGTTGGTTTTGGTTTGGATTATAATGAACAATATCGCAACCTTCCTTATATTGGGGTTTTAAAAGAAGAAGTTTATAAATAAAAAACCTAGTTTTACTAACCTAGTTTTACTAGGTTTTTATCACCCTTTTGATCTTTTTTGAATAAATTATCTTAAGAGGTGATGAAAATGATAATACATATTTGTTTAATTTTTTATATTATTTTTATCATAGTATTCGTAATTGTTTTATCAAGATGTTTATTTATAAATGAACAAAAGAAAAGAAGGGTTTTGATGCTATCAAAAGTTTGTTATGACTTATCTCCATATTGGGTTATTCAAATTTGCCCTTCTGAAGAAATACCAAATATTATGGGGTTAGATGTTTGTTGTTATCTTGACTTGACTAATCTTGAAGAAGGAATTACAATCATTCAAAAAGTTTTAATGTCAGGTATTCCTGTCATTACAACGAATATTTATGCACATAAAATAGAAAAAGAGTTGAATAAATTAGCGAGAGAAAATAAAACGTATTTTATCTATAATGATACCTTTATCACTGATAAAATAATTGGATTAATTAACCAGGTAAATTTTTATGCAAAATAAGACAAAAAAATAAAATTATGATATAATATCAAAGAAAGCAAAAGAAAGGAGTAACCAATATGACCTCTGTAGCAAGATTAATTAAAGCTAAAACTATTTCATTTACAGAAGAAATAATTACACATTATAAAGAATTAAATTTAACTGAAACAGAAGCTATTGTTTTAATCTTTCTTTTTCGAAAATTAGATGATCAGGATAATATTTTATCCACAAGTGCTTTGACAAAAAAAATGACTTTGAGTGAAGATGAATTATCTAATTTGGTGGTCGGACTTGTTCAAAAAGGTTTTATTGAAATAAGCATGGAAGAGGGAGTGGAATCATTTGAACTTGATGGTGTATATGAGGCCTTAGCTGCTGTTTTAAATCAAGAAAATACAACTGCATTTATAGATAGGCAAGATATGTTAAGTCAAATTGTTTTATATGTTGAAACTACTTATGCTAAACCTTGCGCACCTGCCGATTTGATGATTATCAATTCATGGTTAGATTTAGGGTATTCCTATAATGAAATAAAAACTGCTGTTTTAGATAGCCTTAAAGCTAAAAAATTACATTTAAAATATGCAGATGCTATTTTAGCAAATCGTAAAACACAAAGTAAGCGAACAATGGTTGAATATGATGAAGATATTAAAAAAATGTTGGATGCCATGTATGTCAAAAGATGAAGTAGCGTTGATTTTACAAAATTTGGAAAACCTTTTTCCTCATGCATCTTGTGAATTAATATACCACAATTTATTTGAATTGTTGATTGCGGTAAGTTTATCAGCACAAACAACTGATAAGGCTGTAAATAAAGTCACTCCTAATCTTTTTGCAGCTTATCCTGATGCTTTAAGTTTATCTCAAGCATCTCAAATGGATGTTCAAAAAATTATTCAAACCATTGGTCTAAGTCATAATAAAAGTAAGAATATCGTTGCTCTTAGTAAAATTTTAATTGAAAAGTATCAAGGAGAAGTTCCTAGGGAACAAGAACAATTAGAGAGTTTGCCAGGGGTAGGACGTAAAACTGCCAATGTCATTTTAACCGAAGGCTATCATATCCCAAGATTACCTGTTGATACTCATGTGGAAAGAGTATCGAAAAGAATGGGAATTGTTGATCAAAATGCTTCCGTTTTACAAGTAGAATTAAAATTAATGGAGTGCATTGACGAAAGTAAGTGGCATCAAGCCCATCATTTATTCTTATTTATGGGACGTTACAAGTGTTTAGCTAAAAATCCTAAATGTGAGGATTGTTTTTATAAAGATAAATGTAAATATGACAAAAAACCCCTTAAATAAATGATATATTAAATATATCAATATTTAGGGGGTTTTTATGTTTATTAAAGTATTTGATGAAGAACATGAATTAGATTTAGAAAAAAAGGTAAATGAATTTTTAGATCATTTTCAAACAGAAGATATTATTGATATTAAATATAGTGTTGCGACTTTATATGATGGTAGAAGTCAGGTATATTGCTATTCTTGTCTTATTATGATCAAAGATTAAATTTCTCTTTCATAGATGGATCAATGTAGATCGTTTTGTTATTGGTAAAAGTAACATTTGATCCTTTCATTCCAGGAATTTTCTTTAGATATTTAACTAAAACGTAGTCAACAGGGACACTAGAAGAATTAGAAAATTTAGAAAAACTTGCGGCTAGATTAGCACAAAAGCGAATATCTTGTTCAGTTAAGATATAGGATGGGTGAGGAACTTTAAAAACAACATGAGAACCCGGTGCATCCTTAACATGAAACCACCAATCATAACTTTGGGCAAGTTTATGCGTGATATATTCATTTTGGATATTATTTTTCCCTACTAGTATTTCATTTTTATTTAAAATATATTTAGTAATGTTTATCTTTTTATTTTTTGGTTTAGATTGATTTTTGTCTTTAAGATATTTATTTTTTATTAATTCCATTTTAATTTCTTCAAGATCTATATTGTTGGCAAAATCAATTTGACTAGATATTTCATCTAAATATTTCAGTTCATTATTCGCAATTTTCAATTGCAAGTCAATCATAACAAGGGCATTTTTGGCTTTTTTAGCCTTTGTGAAAAGTTTTTTTAAATTGGTACTTGGGTCAAGCATAGGATCTAATTGAATTTCAAGTGGTTGATTATGAAAAAAATCATCGACAATAATTGTATGCATTCCTTTTTGAACTTTATAAAGATTAGCCTGTAATAAAATACCAATCTCATTCAATTTTAAATTTTCATTTGCAACAGTTAAATCGCTTTGTAAATGATCAATTTTACTTTGTAAATGAATGATTTTATTTTTTATTATTTTTTTTAAGGCTTTGGCTTTATCATTATAAATTATCTTATAATCTTTATAATAGACTTCAAGCATCATACTTATAGAATCAAATCCATCTTGAATGACTGGATAGTGAAAAAGAGGTAAAACATAAAAATCATATTTTTTGTCAATTTGATAGATTGCAAATTTTAAAGGATTTTGCAAATAACTCTTAATACTTTGATGTGAATTTTGAATTGCATCTTTTGCAATTTTAGATACTCCTTGTAATAGTTCTAGATCATATTGGTCAGATTCATCAAGTAAAAAAGGATGAATAGTAGCATTAGATGGTGGATAAGAGTAGGAGACCTTTGGAAGAATGAATCTTTTGCAATCTTCTGATGGAGGAAGTTTTCGAATAGCATCAATAATTATTTTTTGTGAATTTACTAAAATAATATTGCTATTTCTTCCCATCAATTCAAAAATTAAAAGATAAGTAACGTTATCACCAAGTTCGTTTGTACAACGAATATGAAAAACGATAATTCGATCATTATCAATTTGTTCAATTTTACTAATTATACCTCTTTCTAAATATTTGCGTAAAACCATACAAAAATTTTTAGGAGACTCAAATGATGATATTTTTTGGGTAGTTAAATAAATTCTAGGCATATCTAAAGAAGAAGATATAAAAAGTTGATAATTTTTAATTTGTTTATCAGTTTGATCTTTAGATCTAATTTGTAGACATAAATCTAAAGCATTTGGTTCAATGATTTTGTTGATTTTACCACCAACTAATTTTTCGCTTAATTCAGATGTTAAAAAATGAATAAGAATACCATCGTAGGGCATATTGTTTAACCTTCTTTTTATAAATTTATACTTTATTATACAACAAAAAATTAAAAATAACAAAACTATTGAAAAAAAAAACAAATAGTGGTAAAATAAACCAAATAGATATCATTTTGAGGTTAACATATGAAGCTTAATGAAAAAGGATTATTAATTGTTATTTCGGGGCCATCTGGAGTTGGGAAGGGAACGATTCGTAAAGCTTTGTTTCAAAGAACGGGTCATAATTTAGATTTTTCGGTTTCAATGACAACTAGAATGCCAAGAGAAGGAGAAATTGATGGTAAAGACTATTTCTTTGTAACTAAGGAAGAATTTGAACAAGAAATAAAAAATGATAATTTATTAGAACATGCTAAATTTGTCAATAACTATTATGGAACTCCTAAAAACAAAGTATTAGAAAAGTTAGAAGAAGGAAAAGAAGTAGTATTAGAAATAGAGGTTCAAGGGGCCCTACAAGTGAAGGCAAAAATGTCAGATGCCGTATTTATTTTTATTGCCCCACCATCTTGGAAGGCTTTAGAGCACCGATTAACGAATAGAGGAACAGAAACGAGTGATATTATCATTGAGCGATTAACTAAGGCCAAAAATGAAATAATGCTTGCTTCATCTTATGATTATATTGTTATCAATGATGAAGTAGAAAATGCAGTTGATAAAATAATTGCAATTATTAGAGCAGAACATGCGAAGTGTGAAAGAGCACTAGAAGGATATTATAAATTAATGGAGGAATAAGTATGAGTCAAATGGAAAATATGAATCAAGAAAGAGATGGTCTTCGTTATCCATCTATTGATGAATTGACAGATAAATCTTCATCTAAATATAAATTAGTGATTGCGGCAGCCAAACGTGCTAAGGAAATTGATGCTTCTAAAAAAAGTTTTCTTGCGGAAACAAAAAATACGAAAAGTATAGGTATTGCTTTAGAAGAGATTATTGCTAATAAAGTTGAGGTGGTTGATTGATGGAAAACGCCTTAGAAATTTATCAAAAAGCAAGAAAAAAATTGAATGCATTTCATTATGCAATGTATCTTATTAGCTGGGATTCTGAAACTGAAGCTCCTGTAGGATGTTTAGAAGAAAGGTCTAAACAAATTGGTGAACTTGTTTCAATGATGTTAGAAATATCTCATTGTAAAGAATATGTTGAGGCGGTAAAAACTTTATATGATAAAAAAGAAGAGTTAACAACAGATTTAAAATTAGAAATAGTTAAAGTTTGGGAAGAATTAGAAAAAGAGTTAAAAATCCCTGAAACAGAACTTATTGAATATGAAATGCTGTTGGCAAAAGCAAATAATATTTGGTGTGAAGCTAAACTGAATAATAATTATGCCTTATTTGCTCCTGTTTTAGCTCAAATTATCAATTGGCAAAAAAAATATATTCAATATTTAGAAACGGATACTTTAAAAGGTTATGATGTTTTGTTAAATGATTATGAAAAAGGTTTTACAAAAAAAGAATATGATGAATTTTTTGATCTTTTAAAAAAAGAATTGGTTCCATTTGTTAAAAAAATTACATCATTAAAACCTCTTGATGATTCTTTTGTATATAAAAAATATAGTATTGATAAACAAAAAGAATTTGCTCATTATTTGATGGATGTGATGTGTTTTGATAAAAAGTTTGGTTTAACAAAAGAATCGGAACATCCTTTTACTTCTGGATATGGTACTACTGATGTGAGAGTTACTTGCCATTATTATGAAAATCTTTTAACATCAAGTATTTTTTCAATGATTCATGAATTAGGACATGCTACTTATGAAAGACAATGCGATAGCAAATATGATGATACAGCTTTAAGCGGTGGTACAACAATGGCAATGCATGAATCACAATCTCGTTTTTATGAAAATATTGTTGGTAGAAGTTATTCGTTTTGGTCTAAGCATTATCCTGTTTTACAACAGTTATTTTTTGAAAATTTACATGATGTAGAACTAGATGATTTTTACCATGCTATAAATAAAATTGAAAAGACGCTTATTAGAACGGAGGCAGATGAACTGACTTATCCTCTTCATATTATGGTTAGGTATGATATAGAAAAAGCCATAATTGAATCAAATCTTGATGTACATGCGTTACCAAAACTTTGGAATAAATTATATCAAGATTATTTAGGAATTGAAGTTCCAAATGATACAAAAGGTATTTTACAAGATGTTCATTGGGCGGGTGGTTCATTTGGTTATTTTCCTACTTATGCTTTAGGAAGTGCTTATGCTGCTCAACTTTATCATCAAATGAAAAAAGAATTGAATATTGATGAGGCTTTTGGAGCTGATGATTTATCTAAAGTGAATGCATGGTTAAAAGAGAAAGTGCATAAATATGCAGGTTCAAAAAGTCCAAAAGAAATATTATTAATGGTAACTCATGAAGAATTTAATCCGAAATATTATCTTGAATATTTAAAAGAAAAATATTCAAAAATATATCAATTAACTAATGAATAAAATTAAGGAGGTTATTGATGGCAAAAATAGTCTTAAAAAGAAAAAAATCAGATAAGGATACATATTTAGTTCGTAATGTAAAAAGTGCATATGGTGAATTAGAATATGATGATTCTTTATTAGAGGAAGATCAAGTAGTTGAACCAATAGAAAAAACGAATGAAGAAATACAACAACAACAATTAAGAAAAGCAAAAGAAGAAGAAAAACGTCTTGCAGAAGAAAAAGCAAGAGAAGAAGAAAAACGTCTTGCAGAAGAGAAAGCAAAAGAAGAAGAAAGACGCCTTGCAGAAGAAAGAGCTCATATGGAAGAACTTCAAAGACAACAAGTAAGTGCAGCTGAAGTGAAAGAGATTGTATCTGATGAGACTGCAAGCATTTTAATTGAAAAAGAAGTTGATGAAGAAAAAATTTTTGGTAACAAAAAAGGAATCATCAATATTGATACAATATCACGTAATTTTGAAGCTGGTGATATAGTTACAGTAAATAGTTTAAAAGATAAAAAATTGATTGATAAAAATGTTTGCTTTGTTAAAGTTCTTGCAAGGGGAATTATTGATAAACCATTGATTGTTAAGGCACAAGATTTTTCTTTAGATGCTGCTAAAATGATTCAACTTACTGGTGGTAAGGTAGTATTGTTGAATAAAAAGAAATATTAAAATTAGAAACCTTCTATATTTTATAGGGGGTTTCTTTTAAACTGAATAATTTTTATTGGTATATGATTTAAATTTTTTGTAATAATAATATTGCAAAATATAAATATGTGAGTATCTAACTTGACTTTGAAGGCTAAAATGAGTATAATAATAGAGGTTATGTTTTGACTATTGTCAAGACTATATTTTTTGAAGTATTGAAACACGTGGAAATGTGGAATATACATCAAATAACTAATAAATGAAAGGAGAAAAAAGATGCCTACAATTAATCAATTAGTGCGTAATTCACGTGAAGATAAGGTTAGAAAATCAAAATCACCACATCTTGGAATTGGTTTTAATTCTTTAAAGAAAGTTGCAACAACTATTAATTGTCCTCAAAAGAAAGGTGTTTGTACTCGTGTTACAACAATGACACCAAAAAAACCAAATTCTGCTATTCGTAAGATGGCTCGTGTTCGTTTAAGTAATGGTATTGAAGTAACTGCTTATATTCCAGGTATTGGTCATAAGTTGCAAGAACACAATACTGTATTAATTCGTGGAGGTCGTGTTAAAGACTTGCCAGGTGTTCGTTATCATATAATTCGTGGAACACTTGATACTACAGGTGTTGAAAGCCGCAAACAAGCTCGTTCTAAGTATGGCGCAAAACGTCCAAAAGCTGGAAAAAAATAAGATAAAATAAATTTATAAATGTAGAAAGGAGGAACCTTCATGCCTCGTAAAGGACATGTTGCTCAAAGAAAAGTATTACCAGATCCAATATATAATTCAACTCTTGTTACAAGACTAATCAATAGTGTAATGTTGGATGGTAAAAAGGGTGTGGCACAACAAATCATTTATGGTGCTTTTGATCGTGTATCTAAAGCTACAGGTCGTGACCCACTAGAAGTATATAAACAAGCATTAGAAAATATTATGCCACAATTAGAGGTTAGATCACGCCGTGTAGGTGGTGCTAACTATCAAGTACCAGTTGAAGTTAGAGAAGCAAGACGCTATACTCTAGGTTTAAGATGGTTAACAAACTATGCTCGTCTTCGCAATGAAAAAACAATGGAAGAAAGATTAGCAAAAGAAATAATGGATGCCGCTAATGGTGTAGGTGGTGCTGTTAAAAAACGTGAAGATACTCATCGTATGGCTGAAGCAAATAAAGCATTTGCTCATTATCAATGGTAATAGGAGATTAAAATAAAATGGCTCGTGAATATTCATTACTCAATACACGTAATATTGGTATAATGGCTCACATAGATGCTGGTAAAA
>ULRR01024989.1_pt1 | contig 40305 bp, 23 predicted proteins | sample 1955651 | NCBI WGS metagenome assembly ULRR01 (sample SAMEA4835688, study PRJEB28245) | human gut metagenome | biome: gut microbiome; material: fecal sample | place: Denmark | collected 2008
TAACGGTAGGATACATAGCCTCTGGAGCCGTCCGGGAGCTGGATATAGTACCAGCCGTTATCAGCTATGGCCAGGACCCTTACATTTGAGCCGAGGCTGATGGTGGTCAGGAGCAGGGAGGTGGAACTGGGCTCGGCCCGCACGTTAAGATCCATATCTATAACTGTTCCTAATACCATGGTGCCCTGAACAGGCTCATAGGTAAACAACCGGTTTATTTTAAGGTAATTGGCGCTGCAATAGCCTTGAATGCCCGAAGCATTCTGCACCAGGTACCATTCTTCATTGCTGCTGTCCAGTATGGTCAGGGTCTCGCCCGGAAGCGCCGTGGCCAGTGTTTCAGCGTCTGCATTGGCTTCCTCCCTTATGCGGAGCTGGTCGGTGCCGGTAACTGTTCCTATATAAAGAGGGGTGTCGCCTGCCGAGGGGGAGGGGTAGACAGTGGCGGTAGGCGTGCTGGGAGTATCGTCTCCGGGCTTTGGCCCTGCCACTATATAGCTTGCGCTGACGTAGCCTGTTCTTTCTTCGCCGTTTTTATAATATCTTATTCTGAACCAGCCGTCATGTTCGCTTAAAAGCTCCACTTCGTCGCCGTGATACAGCGAATCCAAAGGAGCCCCGCTGCTTGAGGGAGTTTCTCTGACATAAAGGCGGCTGTCTGAGTATTTTAAAGTTACAACTCCCGTCCATATTTCGGGTTCTGTGGGGGCTGTAGCCGAGGCGGAGGAGGTCGCGGAAGGCTTCTCAAGCTCGGTTATATAATCTGCCGAAACATAGCCGGTAGTTCCGTTGAATACAATCTGGTACCAGCCGCTGTCCAGCTTCTGGACCAATTCCACATATGCTCCGTGGCGGAGCTTGCCTAATTTCCCGGCGCTGGCGCTGGGGGCGGTGCGTACGTTCAGATTGCTTGAATGGTCAGTAAGAGTGACTACGCCGTACCATTTGTTCGGATCCAGATCAGGATTGGAACCGGGGCCGAGTATTTCATAGTCTAAAGTAGTTACCTGCGTATTGTCAAAATAGAAGGCCAGGATTTCCTGATAGGTCTGGCCCGCCTCGGCGCGTGCGCGCGCGCCGATCTGGCTCAGGCCGACGCCGTGGCCGTTCCCGTTTATGCTGAGCTGCCAGTAATTGCTCTGCTCCCGGACGTGGGGTATGAGCTTATTGTTCATAGCCGAGAAGGAAAACCCGCCCGCACAGGTAGCGGTGTATTTCAGGCCCTCCATGGGAATATTGAGGGTAAGGGTTATCTGTTCCTGGGCGGCGTCCTGAGCAATGGCTGTTTCCTCTGTATATCCGCTGTTTGAAAGATAGCTGGAGCTTATATAGCCGCGGTCCCCGTTTGCCGCAAGTACTTCATAATAATTGCCCGATTTTGAAAGTATCTGCACATATGAACCCTCGCGCGGAGAGGCCAGCACGCTGTACTGGCTGCCCGGCCCTTCGTAGAGCGAGCAGCGGCCCGAATAACCGGTGTTTGATACCTGCATGTATTGGTCCGCGCTGTCCGAGGGTTCGGGCGAAGCTCCCTGCGCGCCCTTAAAGGCGTTCAGGATAACGTCAGCCTGCAAATAGAGGTACATAATGCAGTTCTCATCCGAGAAACGCGGAGTATGCAGAGTTAGGTTGTCGAAGCCCAGTATTTCAAAATTATCTTCATCTGCGCTGTAGCCCTGCTCGTAGAGCTGTATCAATAGCTCAGGCAGCATGGTTTTGTATACATAATTGTTCAGTTCTGTGCTTGAGCCTACCTTGGGCAGATTGAATTTGGTGTTGTAGGAACTGCTCTCAAAGCTGGCTTCTAAATCATATTCATCTATTTTAACCTGGAAATAGGGCAGACGGGAGGAACCCCAGCGGTAGTAGTTGCTGGAGGTCATGCCGCCGTTTGAGGCTGAATAGAGGGTGGAAATAACGCTGCCGTTGTATGTGAGCACCTGGCCGGCCGTTTCCATAACTGCCTGGATGCAGTTGGTATAGCTGGAGTTATAGCCGCGGTAAACCTGGTCGCTTGAAGTATCCCCTATATCATAGCTGGTGATGGAAGTGCTGCCGCTGAGCCTGTCGTAGGAATAAGAACGCGCGCATACTGCCTGTGCCTTAAGAGCGTTTATGTTGTAATTCTCGCCTATCTCGTAAGGTACTACGCCTATAAGGTAGGTTTCCATGTCAACGTGGTTGATCACGTTGATATAGGAGCCGTTTTTGGCAAACACAAAATCGCCCAGATATTCATAATTGCCTATTTTTATTCCCGAATCCTGGGTGTCCCGCTTTGTGAGCTTTATATAGCCCGAATCGGAGGTATAGACGTTGCTGCCTGAGCTGGTGCGCAGGGCTACCTTGCCGCCCGTTTGATAGACGGTATATGAGCCCGGATCCAGATATGTACCGTTGGGCAGGGTGTAGGAACCGTTGATGCGGAGGCTCACCGTTGAAACCCTTCCTAATGAATCCAGCTTTACCCGCACAATGCAGTTGCCTGCCGCGCTGGAAATTATGGGATTTATTGAAATCAGTCCGAAGCACAGCCCCAGAACCATTATCATTACAGCTATAACGCTTATAATTTTTTTGCCGCGTTTCATCGTTACCCTTTCCTTTTAATAAAATTGTAATAAAAGAGGCATAATACTTTAATTAAAACTTCTTATATATATTATCACACATTATATTTAGACTGCAACCCTTAATTGCACAAAATCCGCGCAGCTGCTGAAATTGTTGAAAAAATCAGTCTGCATGCAGCCTAATTTTATTTCCCATTATACTTTAACAAATTATATCTCGCTTTGCAAAGCCGGTTTTGCGCGATAAGAGGGAAATAAGAGCTATGAACTTTGATTTTCTCAAATTTTCTTTAATTATTACTTTTTTATTACTTTTATATTGCGATAAATTCTTAATTTACAGCACGCTTCTTATATCCGCTGGGCATTATCAATAACAACAGGTTAGTTTTATGCTGGATATTATTAATATTGTGTATGGAAAAAAGAAAGCCCTTGTTTTATCATTACGGTAAATATGGCGCTTTAGATGGACTGAGGATACAGAGCGGAGGGATAATGGTGAAAATTAAAGGATGGATATGCGCTTTGGTCTGCGTTTGCCTGGCTATTGCCTGCGCCGGATGCGGCGAGCCGGATGCTGCTGTTTCTTCGGGGGCGGAAGCGTCTCCAACGGCGCAGTATGAAAACGGCTTTGAGGAATATGAGCGGCCGGAGCCTGAAGGCGGCGGGGGAGAAATAATACAGGCTCCGTCAGTGCGGGATTATGCGCATATGTGGTGGCAGGACGGCTTTTTAAAGGGAGAAAAGGCCGTGCTTTTCCAGACGGGCTATTACGGCATGAAGGTCAATGTTCTTAAGGCCGCAATAACAAATCTTGGAGTTATAAACGAGGTTATAACTGAAAGCGGGGCTATGACCCAGGACCCGGAGATAATAAAAAGCATGCCTGAAATCAGCATGAATTATGCTTTGAGCCAGGAGGGGGAAAGCTTTACTTTTACCCGGCTGGAGCCGGTGGATAATGTCGGTTCCCGTATAATAGAATCGGGCAGGTATATGCAGAGCATAGATATTATGAGCATGCGCTTTGACGGCCTGGACAGTTCGGTAAGCGGGAGAGTGGAGATAAAGGCCCAGCCGCGGCATTTTTCTCTTCAATTTTCCGTGCATTCTTCCAGCCGGCTGCCCGAAACAGGCCTGAGCTTCCGGCTTAATCTGCCTGAGGAATATTCTTTAATTGAACAAAGCGCGGACGGAAGAGTGCTTATTCTGCGTACAGCCCAAGGGGAGGGCCTGGCTGCGCTGCTGCCCGAACGCGGGGATGTAACGGCAAAGGCTGAAAATACTTCCATGATTTTTGAATGCGCGCCCGCCCCCATTGAAGCTGGTAATTTTACCGGCTTCGGGGTGGTGTTCCTGCCCTTGAGCGGGCAGATCCTGGCTGAGGCCGAGGCTTACCGCGGCAATTTGGCAAATCTGGAAATTACCGCGCAGCAGCTGGCTCCCCGTGAAGGCAGGGAGCATGACGTAACCTATGACAGCGAGCGGGGCATATATGTAATAGATATTTCGGGCATGAGCTCCGGCCGCCTGACTGATTTTGCCGTAGAGGCGCGGCGCAACGATTATGACCGTCTTGTTTTCACCGTAAAAAACAGCTCAGGCAGCGCGGTCAAGGTGCCTCTGCTCTTTTCAAAGGAAAAGGGAGAATTTGGCGTAGAGGGCATGGTGGGAATGCTCAGGGACGTAAACACGCTTGAGCCTATAGGGGTGCAGGTGCAGACCTCAAAGAATTGGCACCAATACGGCTCGGATGTGCCGGAAAATGATGTAAAAAGGTATCTGGAGGGAATCTGGTACCACGGCTACACGCTTATAGAGGTGCCCGCAAACAGCCAAGTGAGCTACGATCTGACAATAGCATACAGCCAGTGGGGGGAGACCTATTCGGCCAGCCATGCCCAGCTCTGCCTGGCGGGCTGGGGCGGCAATCTGCAGAAATGGGAGACCAGCGCCCTTGGCTCTTCAGGGGAAAATATGTGCTATGACGCCGAAATGGCCCACGGCACCGGGGCGTTTATAAATGATGCGCTGCCTTTTGCCACATTAGGGGGCATAGACGGCAGCGGCGTGAAATATAACTGGTCAAACGGGGCGAGCGGCGGCAATTTCTTAATCTATTACAATTCTTTGGGCAGCCGGGTGGGGCTTAAGCAGGTGCGCACCTGGTTCAAAAAACAGGGGCCCTGCCTGACTGAGGTCATATATACGGGCATAACCGACGACGGCGCAATCCAGGTTGAATATAAGGTGAATCTGGGCAGAACGGACGATTTTGCTAAAAATACGCATACTTTTACCTATAAATTTTTGGAGGACGTTTCTTTCAGCCGCCTGGCCTATTATTCAATAGGCAGTGATAATTATAATACCGGGCTGTGGCATGAGCTGGCTGTGGGCAACCATGACGGACTGTGTGATTTTACCATGGGCGATACTCTTTATAACGGCATAATTACGCCCGAATATCCCCAGAGCGGCCAATATATCGGGGGCGGGGACATGCAGAGGATAGAGGTGGAAGGCGAGGGGCTTTGGGTGGCCATGTCTAAAGCTGAAACCATAACCGAGCGCTACGGCACGCCCAGCAACCGCATGCTGAATCTGCTCTCCTTTTCGGGAACTATTAACGGTCAGGAGTATAATAAGCCGGCGCTTAATCTCAGATACACTTATCAGTACGACAGTTATAATCAGAAAAATGTATATTCTCTCTCGGCAGAGCTGGGGCCGTCCGAGGCCGTGGGCAATACTATAGAGGCGGGCAGCTGCGTAACGGGCACCGTACAGTATATAAACCTGCCCAATTTTAAGGAATGGTACTACGGCGGCAATGAGACGCTGGGCAACCTGCCCGCAGAAATGTTTGATTCATGGCGGCTGGCGCATTTCATTTCAAGAGGAGAAAAGCATGAAGTTACTGCTTCAGACGGGGAGGTGACGCAATTATATCCTATTACAGTTAAAGCGTCGGAGGACGGAACGGCTGCTATAAGCATAAAAGGAGGGCTGGGCTATGTGCCCGTTACTTTTACAAATCTTCCCTCATATTCAGGCTACAGCCTTTTGAAAAAGACTGAATCGGGCTGGGAAAAGGTGGATCAGTCTGTGCATGGAAATGATTATTATCAGACGTGGTTTGACAGCGAAACGGGGAGATATGAAATTACTTTTAATGTGCTTCACAGCGGAGAGCCTGACGCAATATACGAATATAAGCTGGTGAGGGAATAGGTTTTCTGGGATTAATCTCCATCAAGCATAAGCCAGTCCCAAAGGGGGCGGCTCTTGGGCAGGCGCCGGCGCCTGCCCCGGCCGAGCGAAGCTCGGTCCGGAGGCCGCGAAGCGGCCTCAAGAGCCGCCCCCTTTGGGGCTGGCTTATGCTTGATGGAGATTTATGTTCCTAACGCCGCTTAGGCTTTTATTAATCTGGCCCTGCTGTAAAAAAGGGCACAGAATAAAACAGGCTGCGCTTATCATGCTTTGCAGCCTATCTTTTGACTTGTTTAAACAATATAGAATGCAATGCGTTTTTGCATAGGATGCCCGCCGCTTTTGTTTTGTTGCGCGCTCCTGGAATGAGCCGGGCATGTCTGTACCCCGCGCGCCGCACGGCTGTCAACTGGTATCTATGTAAAAATCTCAGACCGCAGAGGAAAATGGGATTTTCCGGCTTTGCAAGGCGGCTGAGCACAGAAATACCTGCTGAGTATTTTAAAGGACGGCAGCACCGGCAAAACAGAGCAATGCGCCCCTACCAAGGCGCATTGTGCTCTGAATGTATTATCTATGCCTTTTCTTTAACCAATCTGTATTCGCCTACGTCGTTTTTGCCATTATGATGAACGTTGAAAGTCAGCTCATAGGTTCCGGTTTGGGAATCATACCAGGCCTGCCAATAGTCATTGCCGTGCACAGATTGGTCAACCGTCTGCCAGCTGCCGTCCACCTTTTTTTGCAGCCGCCACCCGCTGAACCCTTTTACATTTTTAATTGTGACAGGCACATATCCTATGCCCTTTGTAATGGTGAATTGTGCCGCTGTACCCTCTGAGACGTCCGCCGCTTGAATAACGGGCGGCAGATTCCCGACAGCTGTGCCTACCGACGCCTGCACGCTTACATTGCTTTGCACCGCATAGGTATATGCAAGCTTCCAGCTTTCATAATCCTGTGCGGGTATTTCCTCCAGCACAGTGCTGGTTCCGTAATAATCCTGCTTGTGCGCCGGAAGGTTGACATACTCTATTACAAAGGATACCGTGCTGCCGGCTTTAATTAAGTTGCCTGCTTCTTTGGGCGGGTTAAGCTCAAATCCGGCGCTCTGCCACTGGAGCACGTTTGTGGTGCGCACGCTGAAGCAGGGCTGAGTATATGTTTTTCCATTAATGTCCGCCCGATACTCCCTCACGCTGATCATTTTGTTTCCTTTGGATTCATTTGCCGGCGCGCCGAGGAACGCGAACCAGGCGCCGCTGCCCGGAACCTCCGCACAGTTCATTCCCTGCCCGCCCAGATAATCGCTCTGGCTGCTTTTGGGAACCTCCATAAGCCCGTTATAGGTCTGCCCCGCAAGGGTAAAGGATATAAGCCCGTCGTCATTCCCAACAGCCATAGTGTCCCAATAATCGTAGTTATAGCTGTCTGATCCGAACTGGTAAAATGCCATGCGGGAATAGGGCACATCCTCAAGGAATGTGTAACGGAAGGTCTGCGTGGCGCGGGAAACGTCGTCAGTGCGGCCCATCTGCGCGGAAATTTCCAAGCATGCGAGGTCGTTTCCAAGCATTCCCCTGTAAATCACTTCAGTGATATTAGGACCCTGCTTTTTAAAGAAGGTTTTAAAGCCGCGGTAGTCTATAGCTCTGCCTGAAGGGTCATATGCTAAAAGAAAATCTACGCCGCCGGTATTAGTTGTCCAATTATACTTTTCACCGTTCACACGGGAATAAAGCCCGAACGGGCAAATATCCCCCATAACGCACCAGGTCCATGAACGGGAAATATCATAGCAGAAGCTTTCCCCATACGAACCAAGGCTTGCAGATTCCCACTGCTGATGGCCGCCCCAGCCTACAAGACACAGCTGTGAATGGGTTACGCTTTCTACGCCTCCCCAGCGCGCAAAAGCACAGGTATATTCATAGGTTACGCTTTGGCCTGCCGGAACCTCAATAACAGTATAGCCGTGGTACCATCTGCCCTCCCAGTTGCGGTACGGCGAATTTTGCGCTGCATAAGTATACGCCCCGTTGGGATCTGTGCTGTAATAATGCCAGTTGCGCGTAATCTGTACCTGTATGCCGATGGGCTCTAACGTAGTAGCATCGCGGAGCATGGGGGACAGGCCGGTAACGCTGAGAGGCTCTTCTTTAATAAACTGCAAAGGCACTTTAATGGTGTGCTGAGTGGGATTGTCAATGGTAAACTTTATACGGTCATAAGTATCAAGCTGGGTCTCGGTATATTCTCCCTCACGAACGGAAAACATTCCGTTTAAATCAAATGAGTAATAGCCCAGTTCACTGTAATCTGCTTTCCGCTCTGTTCCTGCCTGGGGGGAAAGCCTTTGCGCGCTTACCGTTAGCTGTTCTCTGGCGGCATAACGTTCAGCGTCTGCCGGAACGGCAGAGGCCGAGGGAATAACCGCTATGTTGAAGCCGTTAAAGCCTCCCGGATATAATGTAAGCCCTGATGCGGTAAAAACAAGCGCTGAATCCTCCTGCTTAATGGAGACGCCCTGAGGCGCAACAACGGTAAAACCCATGCCCTTTATATCGGTAACGGTAACTGCTCTTCCGTTGAGACTTTCTTCAAACCCGACATAATCCGAGGCATACTTAAGGGAAAATTGCAGTTCTGCATCCCGGCAGGTCTGTAACTGCGGAAAGACCTCAAAGGCAATAGTGAAATATTCCGGAAGCGCCATTACTTCCATGCGGCCGTACCAATCGGAGTTTCCTGCTGTTTTTAAGCACATGACGTCCAAACGCTGCAAATATCTGCCGCTTTCCAGCATGCGGGTGCTGATTCCGGAGTCTTCCATAGCCTCCACTATATCAAACGAATAATTCTCCTCCCCGTAACGCATGGAATATTCCATTTTAACGGCGGGAAGCTCCCTTATTAAACTGCTGTCCTCCACCATTGCTGCGCCATAATCCATTGGGGCTGGAAATGCGCCGAAACGTGTTATTCCACCCGTGCCGCTGCTGACTGAAAGGCCGTAGTTGCCGCTCATCATGTAAGTTTCCTGATACATGCCTCCATTGCCCTGGGGGAGCCACATATAAGTAAAATCAGTGATATCCGGCTGCTGTACATACATTCCTGTTTCATCCTCCACTGGGGGCCGATATGTTCCCTCTGATGCGGCTGCGGACGGCGGAGCGGCCGAGGAGCCTGAAGCCCCGCCTGACGGGGCAGGCTCCTTAGCGCATCCCAGCGCCAGGACAGTAAGCATACAAACGCATAATATCAACCCTGCTGCTTTTTTCATATATATTTCCTTCCATTACCCTAAATTGACCAGGGGATACACGCCTCCGGCGGTCTGATTCCGGCATTTTCTGCGTCATCGTCAATGGGTGTGCGTTCAGTACGTTCAGTACGCCTTGTTCCCCCTTCCTTGAAAATGCCGGAATCAAACCTGCTGGAGGTTAACGAGTCGGACGGCGGCCGCTGCCCTGACCGTATATGCCCTTGTTAATTTAGGGTAGATTTTTATTTATTAAAACATATATAAGCCCTGAACTGAATAGACAAAACTAACCTCTTGTTGTACAAAACTGATCTAAAATTATTATATGTTAAGGCGCAAGCAGATAGTAAATAAAATTGATAACGGTAAATCTAATATTATAAGAGCTGTTTGGTTTCTTAAAACGGTGGTTTTGGTGCAGCCTATACCCTCAGTTTATAAGCAAGACGGTAAGAAGGTATGAAATATGCGTCCTGCTGTGTTGCTTTGACTCCATGTACGCCCGGTACATGTCGTTTAAAAGCGCGCTTCACCTGGCACAAATTTTACGCCTTCTGACTCTGGAGACCTCAAACGGAGAGAATTCCTTCATTTTCAAGGCAGACGAAGGAAGCGGGGAGTACGCTGATTGAGGATAACGCAGTAAATGAAGTAATTATCACTTTGAGGCGTGCAGTTCCTTGTAAACTGAAGGTAACAGCCGCATAAGCGCCAAACTTAAGCCTGCGCATCTCCACGTTTTATTGAGGTAACAGCCGCATAAAGCCGCATAAGCGCCAAATTCAATGGTGGCTTTGGCGCTTAGACCGCCTCTTGGGCGCAGTATTGCTTTTGCGCCCGTTTAAAAGGGGAACCGTTCCCCATTAATTAGCTGCCCTAAACAATCCTTTTTGGGCACGCCCTTTAGCAAATATGCCCTTTTCTGCGCAAAGGGAACTATAGTATTCTTTTTATAATAATCTGGGCCGAGGCTCTGGGCTCTAAGGTTATAGTGAAATTTTCCAGTTCGCTGCCCAGAAAGCGGCGCTTGCAGTTTAAATCATCCAATTCGTAAATGCCTTCAGGCTCAATTCCGTAGAGCTTTACCGTCAAATGGGGCTGCGGGCAATTCTCCCTTCTGTATGCCTGAATAAGTCCTTCGCCCTTTTCCACGTCCATAAACTGCCAGGCTATCCATTTGGTGTTGTCGTTGCTCCACTTTGTCAGCGGAACATATTCCTTATCGAAATACCCGCTTATTTTCCGCCACTGCTCACAGTGCCTGCGTATCTGGGCCTTGAAATTTTCATCATTGCTCGTAACGTCGTAGAGCATGACGAAACCCGGCGCAAAGGAAGAGCGGGCGGCGTATTCATCCGCATGACCGATATCTCCCCTTTGGGCGGTCATGGCGGTAAAATAGGGGAACAGCTGATAAAGGGACCAGTGCATGGCCTGCTTTTTTGTGTGGTCCGAATAGGGAGAATCGCTCTTGTGCAGAGGAATTGCCCGGCGCATGGTTTCAAGATCGTTGCGTCTTCCGCCCGAAGCGCAGGAATCAATGATAAGGCCGGGTATGCGCTCCAGGAGCGTATCAAAATATTCCAGATATCCCTGGACATATCTGTTTTCGGCAAAGCCTGTCCTGCCTTCTTTTTGGTCCTGGTGTTTCCAGAAGGGCAGCGGGTCGATATTAAAATCCTGGCGGTACAGAGAAATGCCGCCCCTTGTTAATACGCTGGTTACTCTTTTTAACAGCCACTGGCGGAAATCCGGATTGCCGAAATCGGCCAGCTTGGAGCCTGCGCCCGGAATTTCCAGGCACCAGGGCGTATCCCAGAGAAATGTGTCAGGCTGCACCCGTTCAGGCTCGAACCATAAGAGGGTTCTGGTTCCCTCTTGAGCGGCGTATTCGGATATTGCGCGGAATTCACTGGGGAAGCGCTTGGTATCTACCTCCCAGCTTCCGGTCTGCCAGCCCCAGTCGGTAATGGAGGTCTGCCCGTTGATAAAATACCAGCCGGCGTCCATCCAGTGCCAGTCTGTTTTTATTCCTGCGTCCCTGTACCATTTTAAAGCTTCTATCTGGTTCTGGTCGGTCGCCTGCCCCATTTCGTTGTATACCCAGCTGGTGGAGGTGAAAATGCCCGGCTGCATTAATGCGCCGTTCTGCCGGGGCATATTGCAGTCCATGAACCAGCGCCGCCAGAGGTTAATAGTGCGTATTTCGCTCTGCTTCTCATACATCAGAACAGATATAAGGGGCGCGCGTATAATTTCTCCCGGCTTAAGCCGACCGTTTATCTGCGTATCCGCCGTAAAGCGGACGGTAAAGTCGTTGGGATAAGAATAGTTTTCAATATGCCGCGCGTCAAAGCGGGTGCGCCATTGGCCCGGCCAGCCCACCGTTAAATATATGCCCTCATCTTGGTATTCGTATCTGTAATAGGGGGTCATGAAACTGGTGGGGCGCCCGCCTACAGGCTGGAATTCCAAAAACGTGCCCGCACGCATAGGCACGCGCATGGGAGCATAGGCGTATGGATCCATTGCGTCGTCCCCGATAAAATAGAACAGCTCAGGATCTGGCTTGTTTATAGTAAAATCTGCGCCCATTATATCGCTGAGCACTCCGCTTTCCTTTTCAGAGGTGTTTTTAAAATACAGCGTCCATTCAAAGGAGGCGTATTCAAAATTGCGCTTTATTTCCGCGCGCACCTCCAGCCCGTCGGGCAGCCGCCCTATAAGGCAGCCCTCCTCCCAAGCGGCTGAAAAATCCCCGTCCAGGCCGCGGTAAGACCGGCCGTCGTATTTAAAGGAAAAGGGAAGGGCGGACATATCCGAAAACAGCTCGTTAAAATACGCTTCTGCGCGTGCTTGTTCCTTTTGACTTGTATGTATCTTTTCCATAAAAAGAATGTTCTCCTTATGCTTATATTTTCAGCCGTCCGTTTGGGGCGGCTGGTTTTTTAATTGCAGGCAGGACGTTCAGGCTCCGGTCCGTATCAAACGAACAGATTCCATAGATATATACATCCAAAAACCAATATCATTCAGACCACAATCCATTTCCTCCACTGATGCGAATTCGCCGTAGCTGGCAGTTGTTTTTTAAGTATGTGCGCTTTAAAAAACAGCGGCCTTTTTATTTATAATTACAGCTTGCATATTATTTAGGCGGCTTATTTTTCGGCATAAAGGGGCCCGTTATGAGCCGTATGGTATGACCTCTGTTTGGGCTGATTGCAGTATTTATTCCATACAGCCATAACATAATTGTTAAATGTTTGTTTGCCTTATAATATCCGAATTTCACGCCTTATCCATAGCTTACAACATACGGGTATCACGAATATTTCTTCTTACTATCCCTATCTGCATGGTGCTGGCGCAATGTGATTATATTCAACGGGGGAGCGTGTAATCGCTCCCGTTACACGGTTACACGGCAAAAGCCGGATTAAAATGATATAGATATTTTTACTCTTAGCTCTTAAACGGCCTTGAAAATATTTTCTCACCATATTCAACCAATTCTTATGCATGGTCAGACCAGACACTATCGTTTTTTAATAATTATAATAACTATAACGGCAATGGCCGCGGCCGCGCCGATTGCCGCGGCATATGGCCAAACGGCTGCGCCGGGATTATTTTCTGCGGAAGGCGAGGAAATAGCTGTCTGCCCGGACTGCTCGGCTTGCTCAGCCTGCCCGGAGGGTGGAGTATTTAACGCCGGGGGCCTGGTTTGGGCGGCGCTTTCCAGGGCGTCTAAACGCTCCTGCTCTTTTTCTTCAAAACGCCCTTGGTTTAAGTATTTCTGCATTCTTTGAGAAACGTTGCCCATATCGGTAAGCTTTAATGTTGCGGTGTCCATGCTGTCGGCCTCCCAAAGGTAGAAGCTGTATTGGCCGCTCAGCCCGCAGAGGTAGGTTTTTCCCACTATGGCGTAGCGCGTATCTATGGCCGTGCAGTGGTCGTGGGTTATAAGGCTGCCCTCCTGGAATTCCCCTTTAATGTTCTTTATCTGTTCAACAACTACATGCCTGCCCTCACATTCTATTACCTTGCCGAAAAACACTTTGGAAGCAGGATCATTTAAGAGGCTTTCGGGCACATCGCCGGCATAGCTGACGGGAACGCAGAGCAGCGTCAGGGCAATCAGTATAAAAAACAGCTTTTTCATCTTAAAACCTCCTAATATCAGAATATTAACCCTTAAAACCATATGCGTTTCTGCAATTTACCCAACCGCTTTATTCTCTAAGCGGGCTTCCCTTTTTAAAGCCTTAATTACGCCCTCAAAGGATTTTGCTTTGGGGGAAATATTCGTTTTGCCAGTATCTATTAATGCGCGCCGGCTGTTTTCGCTGCTGCGGACGCCGTAAAACCAGCGTCTTTTTATATATAATATTACAGCCGCGGCGGTGACGGCGGCGCATAGTCCAGCCGCCCAGGGCCAGGCCAGAGTTTTTAGCTGCTTTTGCGCAGATTGGGAGGGTAAAATTACCGTTTCGTTTGACTGCGCAGGCGCGGCGGCGGAAACTTTGGGGCGGCTTTGCAAATGAATCTGGTACAGGCGGTCCTGTTCGGCTTTGTCAAAAAGGCCCTGGTTGAGATATTCCTGAATTTCCATGGAAAAGCTGTCGGAGGCGTTGAGCTTGATAGTAGATGTATCCATGGTGTCAAATTCCCAGAGATAGAGGTTTACTGAATCGCCAATTAAGGCGTTGCGGTCAAAGTCGGCATTTGCCGTATCCTCGGATAAGTTGCAGAGATTGATGCCTACAGAACTGCCCGATAAGCCGCAGAGATATAATTTGCCTGTTTCGGCGGTTCGGCCGCTAATAACATCGCAGCAGTCGATGGGCACCTGTATCAGCGTGTCCGGGTCAAATTCCCCTTTTACATTGTATATAGGTTTTATAACGACTGAATCGCCCTGGTTCTCCGCCAGTTCCCCAAAAAACATTTTGGAAGATTTATCTCTTAAAAGGATGTTTGCACGATCGTCTGCATAGCTTGCGGGCACGCTCAGAAGAAGCAGGGCTATGATGCTTATAAACAGCTTTTTCATTCCAAGAACCTCCCGTTATTAATTTTAATTTAGTACGAATAAAATTAGCTTCATGGGCTTTAGAATTTATAATGAATACTTAAAATGGGTTTGCTATGGGCAGGACGCCGTTGTTTGAATGGAAAATGATGAGCAGTGAGCCTTCCGCCGTTTCTGCGCTGGACGGCTGCCCCGTAAATTCGTTGCTTACCCCTATTGGATATGAGCCGAGCATGTCATATTTATCCAGGGGATATTTCAGACCGGTGAGAGTAACGCCGTACGCAGGGCCGTTAACGGCGAAAATGGATATGTATCCCTTTGCTTCGGGCAGAAATTCCAGCCGGCCGTTCCGCAGCACCGTAAGGGTTTCGCCCGTGCCGACGAGATAAGCGCGTCCGCCCTGCTCGGCAATGTGCTCCAGAAGCTGGATGTTGGCTATGGTGTGGGCCAGCCGTCCGCCCAGTCCGCCGTAAATGTAAAAATGCCTGTACCCGTATTCCAGGGCTATGCGCGCGGCGTGATAGGTGTCGGTATCGTCCTTTTCGGGCCTGAGCCTGATTACATCTTCCCCTTCGGGAGCATATGAGAGGGAATCAAAATCTCCCAGTATCAAATCAGGGCGTATTCCGGCCGCATTTAAATATTCCAGGCCGCCGTCAGCCGCTATTACCAAATCCTCGCGTTCCGGATGAAATTTTAAAGGCGCGCATTCGCCTGCGCCTATTATATAGCATATTTTATCAGACATTATTTTTACCTATGATATTTTCAGCGGATTAACCGCGGATAATTGTTTTTTTCAGTATAGCATATTCGTATGTTCAAATCAATATAAATTTGCCTTATTTCCCGCATACTTAATGTTTTTATCTGCTTTATCTGTGTATTAGAGTCGGCATGCAATGGATAATATCACTTAAAATGGCCGAATTGGCGGCCTTGTTTTATTACTTGCTTTTACTCTGAATAGAATGGGTATCTGCTGTTCAGATAAGGGGGCATTTTGGCTCTGCGGTTTTAGACCTTGGGAATCTCTGTCCGGGTGCGGGGGCGTAAAGCGTGTCCGGTTTTGTTCCGGCTTAGAATAATGGGGAAAGCAGATTAATACAGGGCTATGAATAATGGTTTCTTATATTGAGGATGCATTTATTTTGAGCCGGTTTTCTGCGTATGGGCGGAAGCGCGCTATTACCGCCTTGGCCGCGGGAGGCGCTGCCGTCCCCCGGTCAAGGCGGGGCGTTGGCTAGGCGTTTTGCGTCTTGGCCGCGCCCGTTTTTACGGCATTAAGGCCGTGGAGCTCCCGATGCTCCGCGCCTGAACCCGGCTGTTCTGGTAAAGCGCGGCGGCAATGCGGCTCTTAAATCAGGCCGCAGAAAACCGGGGGCTTACCGGCATGCGGAAAATAAATTAATATCCCGTTTAAAACTCTTTCTCAAAAAGTAATTGAAATATCCGTGCTTTTTATATATAATAGTGCCAAAGGGTGTTTTAAAAAACGGGGGAAATAAACTGAAAGGGCTGTAAGAATGAGAAAATTATTTTCCCTGGCTTTGGTATGCGCTGTAGTTCTTCTGTCGGGCTGTGCGGATAGCGCTGAGCCTTTAACGGGCGCCCAGCCTGATGAGGCGGTGGTGTCCGACGGGCTTTGGGCGGCGCGCCAGGGCGACTGGATTTATTACATAAACGGAGACAATTACGTCCGGGACGAGGGCGTGCGCATACATGACTACCGGGGCGCGCTCTGCCGTATGAAGCAGGACCGCTCAATGCAGGACGTGGTAGTGGCCGAAGATGTTTCCCTGTTCAACATAGACGGAGAATATATCTGGTATGTGGCCTATGACGACGGCCAAAGCGTGCTCTGCCGCATTAAAAGCGACCGCACCGAGAAGAAAGAAATACTTCGTTTTGACAGCGTTTACGACTGGGGCGGCTACGCCTATATGCAGGACGTTATATACTACGTCAAGGACGGAGGGCTTTACCGCCTTGATAAAGCCACCCTTAAAAGCGAGAGGATAGGGACGCACGACATCTACAATCTGCGGGTCAGCTCGCGGTATGTGTATTATACAGTAAATAACGAGGGCGAGCCGGGAGAATTATATAAGGCGGCCCATGACCAGACGGAGCCTGAGCAGCTTACAATGGTTCCGGCTTTCCTGCTGGAGGCGGGAGAGGGCCGGGCATATTATTATGCGCTGGCCACGGGATACTGCTATTGCTATGACGAAGAGGCGGATAAGGCCGAAGCGATAGCAATGGGCGGCTATGAGGAATTTCTGTTTGTGCCTGAGGAGGGCTTTTTGGTAGGTTCTTATATCTCCTCGGAAGAGGGGATGTACGTCATGCCCATAGAGGGCGGTGAAAGAGTCAAGATATCCGAGGACCGCGCCGAAAGGATGATATATTATGACGGCTACATCTATTATATCAATCTCTCCGAAATGTATGAATTGTACCGCATCAGGCCGGACGGCACGGACAGGGAGAGCATTTGTCCAGACGCCGTATCCGAATTGGACGTGCCCGATTTGCTGGACGGCTATTTATATTATTTCTCTGATTCGGACGAGGGGCGCATATACAGGATTAATCTGGAAACCTTGCAATATGAATGCGTTGAATATGAGGTTTCGGGCGTGATCGGCGGCTGAAGCCAAAGGGCTTACAACGCCCCGTCAGAAGCAGAAAGACGCTTAAAGCTGTGGCCAAAGCAGAAGGACGCTTAAAGCTGCGGCGTGAGCAGAGGGGCGCTTACAGCTGCGGCGGGGCTGAAAAGTTAATAAAACTGCGGCGCGGGACTGAAAAATTGCCGCGCAGGTGCATAGAACATAGAACATAGAACATAGAACCGTATCCGCTCCATATGCTCCATAGATTAGGGATATTTTTGCAGCTTAAATAATGCAGCAGGGCTCCAGGCGTATATTGCGGCTGAAGTCCAAATATGAAAGGATGAGATATATTGTTGAACAAGAAATGGAAGGCGCTCTTGGTTCTGGCTGCCGCGGCCTGCATGGCTCTTTCGGGCTGTGCGCCCAGCGTCAGCGGAGGACAGCCGGATGCCGAGGTTTTGTCTAACGGCGGAATTGCCGCCGTGCAGGGGGATTACGTCTATTATATAAACGGCTCTATGCCCGCAATGCTTTCAGACGCTCTTTCGGGCGGCAAGCAGGCGGCCATTTACCGGCTGGACAGCGAGGGTAACGCCGAGCGCATAACCAATAAAGCCGCGTATGATTTTAGGATATACGGCGAGCTGATATATTTTATCGCCCCTCTTTCCCAGAATGAGCTTGCGCTTTATATGACTAAAATAACGGGGGGCAGTCCCAGGGAGATTATAAGGATAGGCAACGGGGACACCTATTATCTGGGGGAAAACGCCATAGCGGTAGAAAAGGATTCCTCCATCAGCGTTATTGAGATAGAAAGCAATAATATTACCAATCTGGAGCTTGCTGAGGAGGACAGCGGCAATATAAGGCAGATATACATGACTTCCGACCATATCTATTATTATATTGTCAGCAAAGCGGGAATACGTCAGCTGGATTTATCGGATTTATCCAAGGAGCCGGTGGTTATGACCAACCGCAACGGGCACATCTACGGCGTGTTTGACAATTATCTCTATTATGAGCGGGCGGACGACAACCTCACGCGCTTCAGCATAGCTCCGGAGAATTTTGTCAACGGCACATATCCTGAGGGGGAGACCCTTTCCAATTCGGTTTACGATCTTTTGTTGCTGGCTCCCGACGCTTCGGCTATGGCGGGCGTTTCTTCAGACGAGGGCAGCACGGGTTTGTATGTTATGGCCCTGGACGGTTCGGCCAGAGTTAAGGTGACGGATGAGATGCCCTCTGCCGTGCTTGCCGGTGAAAAATATCTTTATTTTTCCATGCCGTCAGACAGCAGTATTTACAGAGTGGACTATAGCGGCGAAAATCTTACTCTGCTGTGCAATCAGCCTGCCGTTGCAGGCCCAGGGGAAACCGGCCCGGATTATTATATGGACGAAGCGGACGGGTGGCTGTATTTCTTTAAGCAGCAAAACGGAGGCGAGGTATGGCGGGTGCCAGTTGAGGGCGGCGAGGCCCAGAACCTTCTGGATAATTAATTATTAAAGGGAGATAGCAAGTGAAAAAATTAATATGCCTGTTTTTAGGCATTGCGCTTTTATTCGGCCTGTCCTCCTGCGCGCCGCAGGACGACATCATAGGAGAAATAGGCTATACCTTGGTCAGCGGCGACTATATATATTACATAAACGGCGGAGGCTATCCCTCCATGATAGCGGATAATTACGATGTTGCCTCAGGCGCACTCTGCCGCATGAAAAAGGACGGCTCCTTCAGGCAGATAATAGTGCCCATGTGCATAGGCGCTTATCAGATTGCGGGCGACCGCATTTATACAGTGAGCGTGCTTAAGGACAGCGAGGGCTATGAGGTAGGCGTATGCAATCTGGACGGCAGCAATTATAAAAGCGTTACCACTATCAGTTCGGGCTCCATACAATATGCCGGCGGCTATCTGTTTGTGCTGGACGGCAATATAATGTACCGCATGTCTCCCGAAGGGCATGACAAGCGGGTCATATGCAGGCTGGATATAACCAGCGCCGCATTTGACACCCAATATATCTATTATACCTATGTCGGCGCTGTGGAGGCTGGGCTTTACCGCATGGACTTTAACGGCGAGAACACCACCCGCCTGGTCAGCGAAGAGTGCCTTATAGTAAAGACGGAGGGAGACGATATATATTATCAGCATGACAGCGGGAACAGGCTGAGCAAATATAATAAAACCACAGGCAAATCCAACGGTATGGTTTATACTCCATATGAAGAATTTGCTTTTGATTTTGAGAATATGATTGCTTACGGCGCTAAGAGCGAAGACGACCCTGGAATAGTTGCCACCAATATGAATACCGGCGAAAAAGAGGAGCTTTGCACCGATTACGCCGAGCAGCTGAGCTTTTATAACGGCAAAGTGTATTATATAAACAACGATGACAACGGCTTTATATATGAGTTAGACCCTGAAACTGGGGAAAAACGCCTTATGTCGGCGGCAGTGCCGCTGGATAACGGCTACGGAATCGCCGAGGGGTATATTTATTACATCAGCCCTAATGAGAACAGCAAGCCCTTCAGGGTTAATATAGAGACTCTGGAGAGGCAGGAGCTTGGAATAAGGAAATCGTAAAATATGCAGGAAAAGACGCTCAAACTTTCGGGGATAGTGGACAGCATAATCTTCCGGAACGATTCAAACGGATATACGGTCTTTGACCTTAACTGCGGAGCCACGCTGGAAACGGTGATGGGCTCTTTTCCTGTTCTCAGCGAGGGCGAGCATATAACTGTAGAAGGCTGCTGGCAGCAGCATAAAAATTACGGAATGCAGTTTAAGGCTTCTGCCTACAGCATAGACCGTCCCGAAACCTTAGAGGATATTGAGGCGTATTTGTCCAGCGGGCTCATTAAGGGAGTTGGCCCCAGCACAGCAAGAGCTATTGTGGATGCTTTTGGAGAAGCGGCGCTGGATATTCTGGAGTATACTCCTGAGCGCCTCAGCGAGATACCGGGCCTGGGCAAGTCCCGCGCGGCCAAGATAGCCGAGAATTATAAAAATGTTTCGGGCATGCGTCAGGGCATAATGTTTCTTCAGAAGCTGGGCGTATCTACTGGCATGGCCGTCAGGATTTATAAGCAGTACGGCGCTCAGACTATGGAGCGCATTAAGGCCAATCCCTATCAATTGGTGGACGATATAGAGGGAATAGGCTTTAAAAGCGCTGATAAAATAGCGCGCCAGCTTGGGCTGGAGCACGATTCTGCCTTTCGTACCGCCTGCGGCATAAGGCATGTCCTTTCAGAGGCGGGAAATGACGGGAATATGTTTCTGCCCCGCAGCGAGCTTGCGGAGCGCTGCGCAGGGCTGCTGGAAATTGAAAGGGAGGCCGTTGAAGACGCGCTGGAGAGCGGCATATTGGAGCGAAGGCTGATAATGCGCGAGGTTAAGGGAGTCGAAGCGGTATATCTTGCTCCGTATTATTATGCCGAAGTCAAGGTTTCGGCGGCTTTAATGCTTTTAAAGAATTCGGCCGAAAGCATTTCGGGGGACGTGGATGAAGATATCAGGCTGTGCGAGGATGAAATAGGCATAGAACTGGCCCAGGGACAGCGCGAGGCCGTTAAGGCGGCGCTTTGTCAGGGTGTGGCCGTTATTACGGGCGGGCCGGGCACGGGCAAAACTACGGCAATTAACTGCATAATAAGGCTTTTCACCTTAAAAGGCAAGCGGGTGGAGCTGGCTGCGCCTACGGGACGTGCGGCCAAGCGGATGACCGAAGCCACGGGCCGGGAGGCGCGCACTATCCACAGGCTGCTTGAATATTCGCCTGACGAAGAGGGGTTTAAATTTGCCAAAAATGCCGAATCGCCTTTAGAATGCGATGTCTGCATAATAGATGAGACCAGCATGGTGGATATTTTTTTAATGAGGAGTCTTTTGGACGCGCTTAAGCCTGGAAGCTGCCTTGTGCTGGTGGGAGACGCCGACCAGCTGCCCAGCATAGGCGCAGGCAATGTGCTGAGGGATATTATTTCTTCAGAAGCTCTGCCGGTGGTAAGGCTGACTGAAATTTTCAGGCAGGCGATGGAGAGCATGATAGTGGTCAACGCGCACAGGATTAATAAGGGGGAAATGCCCCTTCTTAATGTAAAGGGCAAGGACTTTTTCTTTGAAACCTGCACGGAAGAGTATGAGGCGGCCCGCAATGTGGTTGCTCTCTGCGAAAGGCGCCTGCCTGCGCATTTTAAGGCGGACCCTTTGCGGGATATACAGGTTTTATGCCCGCAGAAGCGGGGAGAATGCGGCGTAAACAGGCTTAACGCGCTTTTGCAGGAGGCGCTTAATCCGCCGGCTCCGTTTAAAAATGAACGTATTTCAGGTGAATATGTTTTCCGCGAGGGAGACAAAGTAATGCATATTCGCAATAATTATCAGCTTGCTTTCAGGCGTATTTCTGAAAATGGCGCTGTTATAAAAGGGGAGGGTGTTTTTAACGGCGACATGGGTTATATTGAACGCATAGAGCCTCGCGGGGACGTGACGGTACGCTTTGAAGACGGCAGGGAATGCGAATATGACCAGGCGGCTTTGAACGACCTTATGCCTGCATATGCTATCAGCGTGCATAAGAGCCAGGGCTGTGAGTTTAAAGTTGTAGTTATGCCGTTATGGCAGGGCAACCCAATGCTGTACACCCGCAATTTGCTGTATACGGCAGTTACCAGAGCAAGAGAAGCAGTGGTGCTTACGGGCAGCAGGAGTGTGCTGGGATATATGGTGAACAATAATCAGATAAGCGAGCGCTATTCGGCTCTGGATGAACGGCTGAAGGCGGCGGCAAAGGTGCTTGGCGATGAAAATTAAGGAGGTTCTGGCTAGTATAGCGCGGGTGATGTGCCCGCGGGATTTTCCTTGTATGGGCTGCGGCAGCGAGGCGGTTCGGGATAACGGGCTATGCGATAAATGCAGGGAAAAGTTAAAGCTGATAAAAATAGACGGCGCGTGTCCGGTATGCGGACATGCTTCTAGGGAGGGCGACCTTTGCTCTTTGTGCGAGCATACTCAGCACCATTTTGACAGGGCGTTTGTGGTGTTTTCTTATGAAGAGCCAATCAGGGAAATTATTAAGGGTTATAAATTTTCCGGCCGGAAATATTACGGTGAGCGCTTTATTGACATAATGGCCCAGAAGCTGCCCGAACGGATAGCGGAAAATTTAACGGCGGTTACGGCTGTTCCGCTGCATCCGAGGCGCTTTAAGCAGAGAGGTTTTAATCAGTCGGAGATTCTGGCCAGAGGGATTGCTCAGAAATTAAATGTAAAATATGATGAATTGCTGAAACGGGCGGTTTACACACGCAAGCAAAGTTTGAGTAAAGAGCATAAGAGTATGAGCGGATGCTTTAAAGCAGTTAAAAATGTTTATGGCTGCGTGCTGCTTGTAGATGATGTGCTGACTACTGGAAGTACGGCGGACGGGTGCGCTGAAGAATTAAAAGCTGCCGGAGCGGAGAAGGTATATGTTCTGACGCTGGCAGGCGGAAAATAATTTAGGAGCGCATAAAAATAATTTAATTTTTCCAAAAAAATGTATTGCTTTTTGACTTCACATAGGATATAATGATAATGTTGACGTTTATTATTAGGATTTGCACCCGCTAGAGAGTGGATTAGCTTGCATGTTTTGTCTGGTTATGTTTCCCTGTCCGAGGTAGCTTTTTCCAATCTATACGTACAACAAAATATTTTTTTATTGGGGGACATAATAATATGTTTCAGGACAAGACTTTAATTTGCAAGGAATGCGGCGAGGAATTTGTTTTTACCGCGGGTGAACAGGAGTTTTATGAGGAGAAGGGGCTTAAGAATGAGCCCAGCCGCTGCCGTACCTGCCGTCAGAACAGAAAGAACGCTCAGCGCGGCGCCCGTCAGATGTATGATGCTGTTTGCGCTCAGTGCGGAGCTGCTACTCAGGTGCCTTTCCAGCCCAAAGAGGATCGTCCGGTTTACTGCGACGAATGCTATAAGGCTATGCGAGGATAATGTGCAAATAAAATAAGCTTGTAAAGTAGAACGCGGCTTTAAACCGCGTTTTATTTTTTCCTGTGGCCAGAAAAAGGATGGACGATATGCCGGAAGCGGCGGCTGCGCTAGGGGCGCGGGTGGGTGTAATATGGGGCCGAAGTCGGGGAGAAGGAATAAAGAATGGGAAAAAGTTTAGTTTGAAGATGCTATGAGGTTTGGTATATGTCCCCGCCGCAGGCGGGGACTCCTATTTTGGGTGGGGCGCCCCGCCCTCAATGTGAGCGCCCGCAGCTGTCCATTCTCAGACCAGCTATTTTGTTTGCCCTATTTTCCTATTCTTCATTATTTCCAGCGGCGCTCGCGGCCCTGCGGGCCGCAATATATTTCTTCCCGCCCGCGCCCCGTGCGGCTTCGCCGCATTTTGTGCAGCGCTTGTGGTTGCCACTGGAAGGATTAAACAAATGTGTGCTGCGCTTTATAAAGCGGGATTTGCCACGTTGCTTGTTTTACGCCGCTTGCAAGTTTTTATCGGCCGGTGTATAATTTATAATATTGTAAAATACGAGGGGATATTTTGAGGACGGAGATTCTGAAAGTAAATCAGGAGTCGCTTGATAGAGCCGGCACTATAATAAGGGAAGGCGGTTTAGTAGCATTTCCTACTGAAACTGTATATGGCCTGGGAGCAGATGCGCTTTGTCCGGATGCTGTGAAAAAGATATTTGAAGCAAAGGGCAGGCCGGGGGATAATCCCTTGATAGTACATATAGCCTCAGCTGAAACGCTGCATGAAATTGTACGCGAAATCCCGCCTGAGGCCGAGATGCTTTTAAAACGATTTACGCCGGGCCCTTTAACGCTGGTGCTGAAAAGAAACGCAAATATTCCGGACGAGGTAACGGCGGGCCTGGATACGGTGGGAGTGCGCATTCCGCTGCATCCTGCGGCGCGTGCTTTTATTAATGCGGCAGGCCGCCCCATAGCTGCGCCCAGCGCTAATCGTTCGGGCAGCCCTTCTCCCACCACCGCTCAGCATGTATTGGCGGATTTAGACGGCAAGGTGGAAATAATTCTGGACGGCGGTCCATGCTCGGTTGGGGTAGAATCAACTGTGCTTTCTCTGGCCGGCAGTGTGCCTATGCTGCTGCGGCCGGGCGGCGTAACGCTGGAACAGCTCAAAAGTGTGCTGCCCGATATTCAGGTACATAAAAGCGTTCTTAATCAGGGCATTGTGGATAAGGCGGCCAGTCCCGGCATGAAATATAAGCATTATTCTCCCAGTGCCCGCGTAGTAATAGCAAAGGAGCCGGAGACCGCCCGGCGGGTATATAATAAAGCTGCCCAGGAGGGAGTAAATGCATGGCTGCTGGCGTCCGATACGCAGATTAAGGCCATGCCTGGGGCTGATTCAGCCGTGCTTTACAGCCGGCAGCATCCTGAGCAGGCCGCCCAGCGCCTTTTTGCGCTTCTGCGGGAAGCGGACGTCCTGGGAAAGGAACTGGTTGTGGTTGTATGGGATAATCAGGAGGGACTGGGCCTTTCAGTGACGAACAGATTACTAAGGGCCAGTGCCTTTACCGTCTTATCTGGTCATGGCGAAATAGATGCCTGCGGCCGTAAAATAGTCTATTGATAATATTCGGAGGAAATGCATGGGAAAATTTTTAAATGAACATATCTGGGAACCCATAAAAGCCTTTCTGCCCAGATTGGCCATAGCTGCAGTTATTGTGCTTTTGGGCCTTCTCATCCAGTATCTGCTGCTTAAATGGCTCAATAAGCTGCTGGCGCATCGCATAGATAAAACCATGCATGCCTTTATACGTTCTACTGTCAAAATTCTGTTGTGGATAGTCGTAGTGCTTATGGCTGCAAGTTCTTTGGGGCTGGATACAGGCTCGCTGCTGGCCGTTTTAGCCTCAGCCGGCGTAGCCATAGGCCTTGCGCTTAAGGATAGCCTGTCCAATATTGCCAGTGGCATGCTCATTATTGCCAGTAAAAATTTTAAGTCGGGAGATTATATAGAATTGGAGGACGGCGCCGCCGGAAGCATAGACAGCGTTGATTTAATTTATACCACAATTAACTCCTCTGATAATAAGCGCATAGTTATTCCCAATTCGGTATTAGCCGGAAATATAGTCACCAATTACTCGCATAACGAGCTGCGCCGTGTGGACATGAATTTTTCCATAGGCTATAACGACAGCATTGCTAAGGCAAGGGAGATTATAAGCGGTCTGATTGACGAGGCGCCAGGAGCGCTAAAGGATCCCGCTCCCCTTGTGGCGGTGCTTTCGCAGGATGCAAGCGCAATAAAGCTGACAGCGCGCATCTGGTGCAAGAAAGACGACTACTGGAATGTCTATTTCTTTATGAATGAACAGGTGAAGCTGGCCTTTGACAGAGAGGGCATAACAATTCCCTTCAACCAGCTTGACGTTACCGTACACAGCGCGGATAAGGATTAAAGCCGGTGCAAAAATAATAAGGCCCCAAAGCCGTGACAAAATAAAAGCAAAAGAGGAAATATTGTGAGAGAAATACATGTAGATCAGATAACTGACTGTATAGAACAGCTGTTTAAAAGCGCCTGCCGGGAATATCCTCCCGAAGTGCTGCCTGCGCTTAAGCAAGCGGCGCAGGCTGAAGATACAAAGCGCGCCCAAAGCTTTCTTAAGCTTGCGGTAGAAAATGCTGATATAGCCGCGCAGACCGGCCTGCCCCTTTGCCAGGATACGGGTATGGCTGTAGTTTTCGCCCAAATCGGACAGGACGTGCACATAACGGGCGGGCTTTTTCAGGACGCCGTAAACCAAGGGGTGCGCCGGGCATATGCGGATATGCGCAAATCGGTGCTTTCTCCTTTGGAGCGCATTAATACAATGGATAACACGCCGGCCGTTATACATATTGAATTAATTGCGGGGGAAGAAATAATCCTGAGCGCCGCGCCCAAAGGCTTTGGAAGCGAAAATATGAGCGCTTTAAAAATGCTTAAGCCTTCTCAAGGCGTTGAAGGGGTCAAGCGCTTTATTGTGGAAACGGTAAAAAATGCCGGAGGGAATCCCTGCCCGCCCGTTGTAGTGGGCGTAGGTATAGGAGGCACTATGGAAAAGGCCGCCCTTATGGCCAAACATGCGCTTCTTAGGCCCCTGGGCGAAGAGGCGGAGGATAAAGCCCTTGCGGATATGGAAAAGGAACTTTTGGAAGAAATAAATCTTTTGGGAATAGGCCCGCAGGGATTAGGGGGCAGAACTACTGCCCTGGCCGTCCATATGGAGAGTTACCCTACGCATATTGCAGGCTTGCCCGTAGCGGTTAATATGCAGTGCCACTGCGCGCGGCATAAGACCGCTCGTATTTAGGAGGAGGACAAATGAAAGAACTGGTTTTTCCCCTGGCGGATAAAAACACTCTGCTTGATTTAAGGGCGGGGGATGAAGTTATGGTTTCGGGCATAATTTATACGGCGCGGGATGCGGCCCATAAAAGAATCTGCGCGCTGATTGAAAAAGGGGAGGAGCTGCCCCTGCCTTTAAAAGGACAGGCCATTTATTATACCGGCCCCACTCCTGCGCCGGAGGGTTTCCCAATAGGCGCCTGCGGACCTACCACCAGCGGCCGCATGGACGCGTATGCTCCTAGGCTGATAGAGTTAGGGCTTGCGGCCATGATAGGCAAGGGGCCGCGCAGTGAGGAGGTGTGCCGTTGCTGTGTTAAGTACGGCGCGGTATATCTGGCCGCGGCAGGCGGTGCGGGCGCATATATGGCCTCCTGCGTGAAGGAATGTCAGGTTATTGCCTTTAAAGAGCTGCAAAGCGAGGCTGTGCACAGGCTCCGGGTGGAAAATATGCTGCTGGTGACCGCTATAGACGCGCATGGAGGGAATCTTTTTAACAGGGATTGAAATCCTGGGCAACAGGCGTTAGCATGAGCCTAAAAAACTGTCTGTGCGCACGCGTGCCGCTGAAATGTATGCTGTGCAGGTTATTATTGTATTATTCAGCGTTATGGTTAAAGGGATAACGCGCGTTTTCTCTGTAAATATGCCTGCTTCCCGCGTTCACCTCAGCCGGCATGGTGAAACGGATAATGTTATAATAGCGGAGTCCGGTGCGCCAGCTCTCTTTGTCTTGGAAACTGGCTTCTGGGGCTGAGGGCGCAGAGTCAAAATGCGCTGGTTTCCCTCCTCAAAAGTTGCAAAAGGGACGGCTTTTAGCGGCTTGGAGCAAAGGTAGTGCGGCATAAGGCAAATTAAGTCCTTTTCGCCGTATTTTGCCTTTAAATATCAATCTTATCCGAAACGCATATAAAGCAGTATTTGTCAGAGCGCAGGAATGTCTGAATTATTGACGTTTTTGCGCTTTTGTGATATAAATTAATTAATTTTAAATTTAATTCTTGAAAAATGCAGGACGGGCGGCAAATACAGTAATAACGCTGCCTGGACAGTATTTGAAAAGATGGGCTGTTTATTTTGTTTAAGGAGAGAGATTGTCATGAAAAATGCAAAACGTATATTGCTTGTATTTCTTACGCTTTCACTATTTATGCCGGCATTGCAGGCCGGAGCGCTTGCTGAGGAGGAGGTTACTGTTGTTTCGGACGCCGGCCAGCTGCTGGAGGCTGTTAATGACCCCGGCGTAACTAATATAAGGCTGGATGCTTCCTTTGACGCAACGGGCAGCGGAGTGGTAAATGTAAGCGGCAAGATAATAGATTTGGGCGGGAATACCATTTCTGCTGATAATTTCACATTGATTTTTGAAGGAACAAATTTTACTTTGAAAAACGGCGCCTTTGATTCCAAAGGAGGCGCCTATGCGCTGTTTATAGGAGATAATGGTGAAACGGATAATGTTATAATAGAGGGCATAACTGCTGTCGGCGGTATAAACGTTTATAATGCAACCAACGTAGTGCTGCGGGATGTAAATGTTACCGGAACTGATTACTATGCCGTCTGGTGCGATGAAAACGGCCATGTTACCATTGAAAGCGGCGAATTTGCGACAAACGGCAATGCTGTTTTAGGATTGACGCTGACCGATTCTGAATTGAATATAAACGGCGGTAATTTTATTACCAACGGCAAGCCGCTGGTGCTTTTAGGCAGCTATGGAACTCCCGTCATAAGCGGCGGCCAGTTTGATACTGAAGTAAATGAAGAATACTTTGCCGAGGGCGCGGAGCTTATATCAAATCCTGAAGGCGGATACCTTGTCTGCGACCACAGCAATACCGAGACCAGGAACGCTCAGGCGGCTACCTGCGTTTCAAAGGGCTATACCGGAGAGGTTTACTGTGCTGATTGCGGTAAAAAGCTTTCGGACGGAGAAGAACTTCCTATGCTGGACCATGACCTTGAGGCGGTTGAAGGCAAAGCGCCTACCTGCGTTTCAAAGGGCTTTGAGGCTTACTGGGTATGCTCTGTATGCAATCAGATGTTTTCGGATGCTCAGGGTAAAAATGCTATAAGCGAGCCGGCGGCAATTTCTCCTACCGGGGAGCATGATTATGTGGACGGAATATGCTCCATGTGCGGCCGAAAGGATCCGGCTCTTTCCGACCCGTCGGGTACCGGCGACAGCCTTGTGGGCTGGATGGTTATTGTTCTGGCGGCGGGCGCCGCGGGTTTAACGGCGGTCCAATCAAAGAAAAAATCCAGACGGTAATTTAAAGTTCAATATATTAAAAGGCCCGCGGAAATCTGACGCAGCCGCATAAGACAGTATTATATATAATTCACCGTGCTGCGCCCAAACGGCGCTTGCCCTGACGGGCAAGTAAAGTTTCCCTGCGGCAGTTGAAGTTGCTTTGCAGTGAAGCCTGCTGCGTAATGGCCTTGCGGCAAACTTAACTTCACATTTGACAAACACTTTACTGTAATTTATTGCAGCTTCACTTCAAACCGAAGGTTTGAAACTTCATAAAATAAGATACCGCTCGAAAAGGAATCCCTTGGTTCTTCTTCGGGCGGTTTTGTCTTATACCGCAGTAAGCAGGGAATTTGCACGGCAAACGCTTACCCTGAATTGACAAGGGGATACACGTCTCCAGCGGCCTGATTCCGGCATTTTCTGCGTCATCGTCAATGGGTGCGCGTTCAGTGCGCCTCGTTCCGCTTCCTTGAAAATGCCGGAATCAGACCTGCTGGAGGCTGAAGAGTCAGACGGCGGCCGTTTGAGTAACCTGCAAAGCGCCTGAACGACGTGTGCTGGACGTACACGGAGGGAAAAGCAGCACGGCAGGACACTCAAACAGCCCTGTCCTGACCGTATATGCCCTTGTCAATTCAGGGTATTGCTTTATAGTCATACTTCCTTATCGGAGATGCCCGTTTCGGCGGGCCTTTAATTTTTGCAGTTTGGTTAAATATAATAATTTCGGCGGCGGAATTATGGGAACATTTTTTGAATTTTCATCCAATTTTATGGCACAAAACAGTTGACAGAGCTTGACTGCTGTGATAAACTTAACTATTGCATTATAAGGTAACGTGGGAATACTTGCCCGCTGCAAGACGGGGAAGGGGAATGTGTGCTTTTCTAAGATTATTTTACATAATAAGCCTGAAAAAAGCAAGCATTTTTAATTGAGTTGATTCATGCAGATTTGACCACGGCGCCGGAGGGCTATGTTTGACTTTATGAAACGGAGAGTGGATGTATGCTTCACGAAGTGAAAATGGGGAAACGTACCAGAATGAGCTTTTCAAGCATAAGGGAACCGCTGGATATGCCCGATTTAATCGAGATCCAGAAAAATTCCTTTAATAAGTTCATTCACGAGGAGCTTAAAGACATAATCAAGGATTTTTCGCCTATTGACGATTTTTCCCAGAATATGCGCCTTGAGTTTCTTGACTGCTATTTGGAAAACAAGACCAAATACACCATCGAGGAATGCAAGGAGAGGGATACCACCTATGCCGCTCCTATGAAGGTGCGTGTACGCCTGACTGTCAAGGGGGAGGACGGCGCTGTTCGGGATATCGCAGAGCAGGAAGTGTTCATGGGAGATTTTCCCCTTATGACCCCTACGGGCACGTTTATAATAAACGGCGCAGAACGCGTTATAGCCAGCCAGCTTGTTCGTTCTCCGGGCGTATATTACAGCCGGGACAATAAAACGGGCAAGAGCCAGTTTACAGCTACCCTTATTCCCAACAGAGGCGCATGGCTGGAATATGAAATAGATAAAGATAATGTTTTCTGGGTAAAGGTGGACCGCACCCGCAAGACCACCATAACTGCCCTTCTGCGCGGTCTCGGCCTGGGCACGGATGAGCAGTTGATAGAAGCCCTGGGCCATTCGGAGGTAGTGGACGCGACCATTGCCCATGACCGTTCAGGAGCGTCTCCTATAGAAAACGAAACCGACGGCCTGGCCGAAATGTACAGACGCCTGCGGCCGGGCGAAAGCGCTACGGTAGATACTATGCGCGAGCGCCTGCTGGCCACTTTTTTCGACCCCAAGAGATACGACCTTGCGCGGGTAGGACGCTATAAATTCAATAAAAAGCTTTCCCTGGCCGGACGGATTGAAAATCAGACGGCGGCAGAAAGCATTATAAATCCTGAAACAGGTGAAATAATGCTGGAGGAGGGCGGCTTTATCACGCCTGCCCTGGCTGTGGAAATACAAAATGCCGGTGTCAAGACCGTGCTGCTGCGTACTCATCATAAAAATGAAAAGGGCGAGCCGTTTGAAAGACTTCAAACTGTTATAAGCAATCATTTTGTGGACGCCGCTCCCTTCCTGCCCTTCCCTCCCATTGAAGCGGGTATACGCGAAAAGGTGCATTATCCCACCCTGCGCGCTATATTGGACGAGGGTCTGGATAAGGAAGAGCTTAAGAACCGCCTTATGGAGGAAAAGGATAAGCTTGTGCCCCTTACCGTTTATATTGAAGATATAATCGCCTCGGTTAATTACGGCGTGAATCTCTGCGGCGAGTTCGGCAATGTGGACGATATTGACCATTTGGGCAACAGGCGCGTGCGCTGCGTGGGCGAACTGCTCCAGAACCAGCTGCGCGTAGGGTTTTCGCGCATGGAACGCGTAGTGCGCGAGAGGATGAGCACTCAGGGAGTGGAGGGCGCGACGCCCACTTCCCTTATCAATATACGCCCGGTAACGGCGGCTGTTAAGGAATTTTTCGGCTCCAGCCAGCTTTCGCAGTTTATGGACCAGAACAATCCGCTGGCCGAGCTTACCCATAAGCGCCGGCTTTCAGCCCTGGGCCCCGGCGGGCTTAACCGCGACCGTCCCTCCTTTGAGGTGCGCGACGTGCACCATTCGCATTATGGCCGCATGTGCCCTATAGAAACTCCTGAAGGAAAGAATATAGGCCTGATAGGCTCCCTTGCGACTTACGCCCGCATAAACGAATACGGCTTCATAGAATCCCCTTACCGCCGCGTGGATAAGGAAAAGGGCGTTGTTACCGATGAAGTTGATTACCTCACGGCGGATGATGAAGATAAATATGTCATAGCTCAGGCTAACGAGCAGCTGGACGAGCAGGGGCACTTTATAGCGGACCATGTGCCTGTGCGCGTAAAGGATGAATTTGTGGAAGTGCCTGTTTCACAGGTGGATTATATAGACGTTTCGCCCAAGCAGGTGGTTTCGGTGGCTACGGCCATGATACCCTTCTTGGAAAACGACGACGCTTCCCGCGCGCTTATGGGCGCGAACATGCAGCGTCAGGCGGTGCCTCTTTTAGTGCCTGAAGCGCCTATAGTAGGCACGGGCATTGAATATAAGGCGGCCATGGATTCGGGCGTAAGCATTCTTGCGTCTGAAAGCGGCGTTGTGCGCTATGTGGACGCAGATAAGATAATCATAATGGGGGATGACGGCAAGGAATATTCCTATGAGCTGCAAAAATTCAAGCGCAGCAACCAGGGCACCTGCATCAACCAGCGGCCCATAGTTAAAGAGGGCGAATATGTTTCCAAGCGCCAGACTATAGCCGACGGCCCCAGCACCGACCAGGGCGAAATAGCGCTGGGCCGCAATATTCTTATAGCGTTTATGCCGTGGGAAGGCTATAACTATGAGGACGCTATTCTTATCAGTGAGGAGCTGGTTAAAAATGACGTGTTCACTTCCATTCATATTGAAAAATATGAGTGCGAGGCGCGGGATACCAAGCTGGGCCCCGAAGAGATAACCAGGGACATCCCCAATATCAGCGAGGACAGCCTTACCGACCTGGATGAAAACGGAGTTATCCGCATAGGCGCGGAGGTGCGTTCAGGGGATATTCTTGTAGGAAAGGTTACGCCCAAGGGCGAAACAGAAATGACTGCCGAGGAGCGCCTGCTGCGCGCAATATTCGGCGAAAAATCCCGCGAGGTAAGGGATACTTCCCTGCGCGTGCCCCACGGCGAGGGCGGCGTTATTGTGGACGTCAAGACCTTTACGCGCGAAAATAAAGACGAACTCTCTCCCGGCGTCAGCCGCATGGTGCGCGTTTATATAGCGCAGAAGAGAAAAATTTCAGTTGGGGACAAAATGGCGGGACGCCACGGAAATAAGGGCGTTATTTCCCGCATACTCCCCGAAGAGGATATGCCCTTCCTGCCCGACGGCACCCCCGTGCAGATAGTGCTTAACCCTCTGGGCGTGCCTTCCCGTATGAATATGGGACAGGTGCTGGAGGTGCATCTGGGCATGGCGGCCAAAAGGCTGGGCTGGCACATAGCGACGCCTGTATTTGACGGCGCAACCGAAGAGGATATTGAGGAATGCCTTGAAAAAGCGGGCATGGCGCCTTCGGGCAAGACCGTGCTTTATGACGGCCGTACCGGCGAGCCCTTTGACAATCCCGTAACTGTGGGCATAATGCACTATCTTAAGCTGGTTCACCTTGTAGACGATAAGATCCACGCGCGTTCGACAGGCCCCTATTCTCTTGTTACGCAGCAGCCTCTGGGCGGCAAGGCCCAGTTCGGCGGCCAGCGTTTCGGCGAAATGGAGGTTTGGGCGCTTGAAGCCTACGGCGCGGCCCATACCCTTCAGGAACTGCTTACTATTAAATCAGACGACGTTGTAGGCCGCGTTAAGGCGTATGAGGCTATTATAAAGGGCGTTAATATCCCCGAACCGGGCATTCCTGAATCCTTTAAGGTTTTATTGGAGGAACTGCGCTCCCTTGCGCTGGACGTGAGAATCCTCACCGAAGAGAAGAAGGAAGTGCATATGCGCGAGCTTTTGGACGACGACCGCGATGTTATCGAGCTGGCGCCTGAGCATATGGGCGCTCCTGTGGATAATCCCATGCTGGATCTGTTCGGAGACGAGGATTTCGATTTGAACAGCCTGGACGGAGCGGAGGACGAAGACGAGGACGAGGACGAGCTCGAACTGGACGGCCTGGACATATTCGAGGCGGGCGAGGACGAGCTTGAGGACGATGAGGATTTTGACGGGGATTTTTAAGATAAATTAGAAGGGAGAGAGTACCCCTTGTTTGAATTAAACAATTTTGATTCCATACAAATCGGCCTTGCGTCTCCTGAAAAGATACGCGAATGGTCTTCAGGCGAGGTGAAAAAGCCTGAAACAATCAATTACCGCACTCTTAAGCCCGAACGGGACGGCCTGTTCTGCGAACGCATATTCGGGCCTACCCGCGACTGGGAATGCGCCTGCGGCAAATATAAGCGGGGCGCGCGGTATAAGGGCCTGGTCTGCGACCGCTGCGGCGTTGAAGTAACCCGCTCCAAGGTGCGCCGCGAGCGCATGGGGCATATAGAGCTGGCGGCCCCCGTTTCGCATATATGGTATTTTAAGGGCATACCCAGCCGTATGGGCCTTTTGCTCGACCTTACTCCGAAGGAACTGGAAAAGGTGCTGTATTTTGCGGCGTATATAGTTATTGAGCCGGGGGATACCGACCTTAAGGCTAAGCAGATACTGTCCGAGAGCGAGTACCGCGAGACCATAGAAAAATTCGGCCCCAATTCCTTCAGAGTAGGTATGGGCGCCGAGGCCATAAAGGAATTTTTAAGAGCTATCAATCTTGACGAGCTGTCCGACGAGCTTAAGCACGAATTGGAAAACGCAAACGTAGGACAGAAGCGGGTAAGGATAATAAAGCGCCTGGAGGTAGTGGAAGCCTTCCGCAAATCGGGCAATAAGCCTGAATGGATGATAATGGACGCCGTGCCCGTAATTCCGCCCGAAATACGGCCCATGGTGCAGCTGGACGGCGGCCGTTTTGCCACCAGCGACCTTAACGACCTTTACCGCAGGGTAATAAACCGTAATAACAGGCTTAAAAAGCTGCTCGAATTAGGCGCGCCTGATATTATAGTGCGCAACGAAAAGCGCATGCTTCAGGAGGCTGTAGATGCGCTTATAGATAACGGCCGCCGCGGCCGTCCTGTTACCGGACCTGGCAACCGTCCTTTAAAATCCCTGTCTGATATGCTCAGGGGCAAGCAGGGGCGTTTCCGCCAGAACCTTCTGGGCAAGCGCGTGGACTATTCGGGCCGTTCGGTTATAGTTGTAGGCCCTGAACTGAAAATGTATCAGTGCGGCCTTCCCAAGGAGATGGCTTTAGAGCTGTTCAAGCCCTTTGTTATAAAGCGGCTGGTGGAATTGGGCCTGGCTCACAATATAAAGAGCGCCAAGAGGCTTATAGAGCGCGGACGCACAGAAGTCTGGGACGTGCTGGAAGAGGTTATAGTCCAGCATCCCGTCCTGCTTAACCGCGCGCCTACTCTGCACCGCCTCGGCATTCAGGCCTTTGAGCCGGTGCTGGTAGAGGGCAGGGCAATTAAACTGCATCCGCTGGTGTGTACTGCCTTTAACGCCGACTTTGACGGCGACCAGATGCCTGTGCATGTGCCCCTTTCTTCAGAGGCTCAGGCTGAAGCAAGATTTTTGATGCTGGCCTCAAATAATATACTTAAGCCTGCCGACGGCCGGCCTGTTGTAGTGCCTACGCAGGATATGATTATAGGTGTGTATTACCTTACCATAGAGGAACCCTCCCTGGCCCGTCCGGAGAGCATATATTCCAATATTGACGAAGCGATTATGGCGTATCAGACGGGCAATCTGCCCCTTCATGCCAAGACCAATATCCGCATAAGCGCCGTAGTCAACGGAAAGGAATATACAAAGGTCCTTAAAACCACCGTGGGCCGCGCCATATTTAATCAGGCCGTGCCCCAGGACCTTGGCTTTGTGGACCGTTCAATCCCCGGCAATGAGGTAGAGCTGGAGATAGATAAATTAGTAGGCAAATCCGAGCTGGGACAGATAATTTCCCATTGCTTTGCCAGACATGGAGCGGCCCGCACGGCGGAGGTGCTTGACCGCATTAAGCGCCTGGGCTTTAATTATGCGACAAAGGGCGCCATAACGGTAGGCGTTAAGGACGCCGTAGTGCCGTCTGAAAAGAAAGTGCTTATCAAGGAGGCCGAAGATAAGGTAGCGCTTATTAACCGCAAGTACCGCCGCGGTCTTACTACCGATGAGGAACGCTACCGCAATGTTATAGCCGTCTGGAAAGAGACTACTGAAAATGTGCTTAATGCGCTGATGACCTCCTTTGACGACCTTAACCCGATAAACATGATGATTAAATCGGGAGCACGCGGTAATAAGGACCAGATTCGTCAGCTTGCCGGCATGCGCGGCCTTATGGCCGACCCGTCGGGCCGTACTATAGAAATTCCTATTAAAGCTAACTTCCGTGAGGGCCTGACCGTTTTGGACTTCTTCATTTCTTCCCACGGTACCCGCAAAGGTCTGGCCGATACCGCTCTGCGTACCGCTGACTCAGGTTATCTTACCCGCCGTCTGGTGGACGTGTGCCAGGATGTTATTGTTCGTGAGGACGACTGCCAGGTAACTCATCCTTCCCTGAGCACTCCCAAGGGCGTCTGGGTAGAAGATATAGTTTACGAAAAGGCGGTTATAGAGCCTCTTAAGAGCCGTATTAAGGGCCGTGTTTCAGTGGATGAATTAAAGCATCCTGAAACAGGTGAAATACTGGTGCATGCCAATGAGCTGATAACCGAGGAAATAGCCGACGCTATAGTCGCGGCAGGTTATAAGCGGGTTCAGATACGTTCGGTATTCACCTGCCGCTCGGATAACGGCGTGTGCGCCAAGTGCTACGGAGCGGATATGACTACTAATAAATTGGTGAGCCAGGGCGAGGCCGTAGGCATAATCGCGGCTCAGTCCATAGGCGAGCCGGGTACCCAGCTGACAATGCGTACCTTCCATACCGGCGGTGTTGCAGGAAGCGATATAACTCAGGGTCTGCCGAGGGTTGAAGAGATATTTGAGGCCCGCAAGCCTAAGACGCTGGCTATACTTTCAGATATAGCCGGCACGGTCAAGGTTACTACAAAGGGCAAGGGCCAGTATCAGATAACGGTAACGGCCGAGGACGGCGATGTCCGTACCTACAATTCAGGCTTTAACGTAATTCCCTGCGTAGCAGACGGCGATGTGGTTGCCGAGGGAGACGAGCTCACGCCCGGTTCCCTCAACCCGCACGACCTTTTGAGGATAAAGGGTGTCACTCAGCTCCAGAATTATCTCCTGCGCGAAGTGCAGACGGTTTATAAGCGTCAGAGCGTTGAAATAGGAGATAAGCATATAGAGCTTATAGTGCGCCAGATGCTGCGCAAAGTGCGCATAGAGGATTCGGGGGATACCGATCTCCTGCCGGGAGAAATGGTAGATATTTATAAGGTTGAGGCCATAAACGCCAAGGTTGCCGCCGAGGGCGGCGCACCGGCGACCTCCCGCCGTATCCTGCTGGGAATAACCAAGGCTTCGCTTGCTACCGAATCCTTCCTTTCGGCCGCATCCTTCCAGGAGACCACCCGCGTGCTCACCGAAGCTGCCATCAAAGGCAAGACAGATACCCTTTCAGGCTTGAAGGAAAACGTCATGATAGGTAAGCTCATTCCTGCGGGTACAGGCGCTAAACGCTATAAAAACGTGGTGCTGGATGTGGAGCAGCCTCCTGTTGAAGCGGAGGAGCAGAGGGAAGAGCCGGCTGAAATAATACTTTAAGCGGTCGGACGCGAAGAAAAAAGGCTGAGAGAGCAGAAACCATTTGACATAATAACCCCGGCAATGCTATTATACGCAATGTCGGCTATTATGCGGAGGTATGCGCCTGATATGTGTCAGTTTAATGATAAAAGCGCTCTGGTGGTGGGCACCAAGCAGACTGTCAGAGCCCTTTTAGAGCATAAAGTTCTCAGGCTGTATATAGCTGAGGACGCCGATGAGTTTATAAAGACCAAGCTGCTTCAGGCGGCGGGCGAGGATGTGGGAATTATATATGTTCCCACCATGCGCGAGCTGGGCAGCAAATGCCATATTGCTGTAGGAACGGCCGTATGCGCCGTGCTGAAGCAATCTTAAATTTGCTTTAATTCTTCCGAGGGTTGCGGAGGGGTTATATATCATCATTGATGAAAGGAGGTATACGCTTAAATGCCTACCATTAATCAGCTTATTAAAAACGGAAGAGAGCAGGTTAAATATAAATCTTCTGCTCCTATCCTTCAAGAGTGCCCTCAAAAGAGGGGCGTTTGCTTAAACGTCAAAACCATGACGCCTAAAAAGCCTAACTCCGCGTTGCGCAAGGTAGCAAGGGTCAGACTGGTAAACGGCATGGAGGGTACTTGCTATATTCCCGGCATTGGCCATAATCTTCAGGAGCATTCAGTGGTATTGATCCGCGGCGGCAGGGTTAAGGACCTGCCCGGTGTGCGTTATCACATCATCCGCGGCGCTCTGGATACCGCCGGAGTGGCCAATCGTATGCAGGCCAGAAGCAAATACGGTGCTAAGAGACCTAAGAAATAACGGTTTCCGCTGAACTTGTTATTTTTTAAGTCTGTATGCTCCGAAATGCTGGCGGGGCGCACTGGCAGAGTTTTTAATTAAAATAATTCAGGGAGGAAAGAACATGCCAAGACGTGGTGGCGTTCCCAAACGCGACGTACTTCCCGATCCTATATACAATTCCAAGGTTATTACCAAATTAATTAACCAGGTAATGTATGATGGAAAAAAAGGAATTGCGCAGCGTATTGTATACGACGCATTTGACATAATAAAGGAAAAGACCGGCCGTGAGGCTATGGAAGTCTTTAATCAGGCCATGGAGAATATTATGCCTATGGTTGAAACCAAGGCGCGCCGTGTAGGCGGCTCCAACTATCAGGTGCCTATTGAGGTTAGGCCGGACAGGCGCCAGACTTTGGGCCTGCGCTGGCTTGTAACATTTACGCGCAAGCGCAGCGAGCGTACCATGAAGGAGCGGCTTGCCGCCGAGATTATGGACGCGGCCAACAATAACGGCGCGAGCGTTAAGAAACGCGAGGATACGCATAAAATGGCTGAGGCCAATAAGGCCTTTGCGCATTACCGCTGGTAATATAGTTGCCGGCATTATCAGAAGGAGGGCTTTTTTTGCCAAGACAATATTCACTTGAAAATACCCGGAATATAGGTATAATGGCGCACATTGACGCGGGTAAGACCACGACCACCGAGCGCATACTCTATTATACGGGAAAGACGTATAAAATAGGTGAAACGCACGAGGGTACCGCGACCATGGACTGGATGGCCCAGGAGCAGGAGAGAGGTATAACCATTACCTCGGCTGCTACCACCACATTCTGGAAAGGCTGCCGCATAAACATTATTGATACCCCCGGACATGTGGATTTTACTGTTGAGGTGGAGCGTTCGCTGCGCGTGCTGGACGGTGCAGTATCGGTATTCTGTGCCAAGGGCGGCGTAGAGCCCCAGTCCGAAACTGTATGGCGCCAGGCGGATACCTATGGGGTTCCCCGTATGGCCTATGTCAATAAAATGGATATAATGGGCGCCGATTTTTACAGGGTCTTAGATATGATGAAGGACCGCCTTCATGCCAATGCTGTGCCCATTCAGCTTCCCATAGGCAAAGAGGAAAGCTTTGAGGGAATAATTGATTTGGTCAAAATGAAAGCCTATTATTACAGGGATGAAAAGGGCGAAGTAATTGACGAATTGGATATTCCTGCCGATATGGCTGAATTGGCTGCCAAATACCGTCATGAGCTGCTCGAAGCTGTTGCCGAGACGGATGAGGAGCTTATGATGAAGTATCTGGAAACCGAAGAGCTGAGCGAGGAGGAGATTAAAGCCGGCCTGCGCAAGGCTACCATATCCAATCAGCTTAATCCGGTGGTATGCGGCACTTCATATAAGAATAAGGGTGTGCAGAAGCTGCTGGACGCTATCGTTGACTTTATGCCCTCACCTATTGATATACCCGCTATAAAGGGCACTAAGGTGGGCAGTGATGAAGTTGTTGAAAGGCATTCATCAGATACAGAGCCTTTCTCTGCTTTGGCCTTCAAGATTATGAGCGATCCCTTCGTAGGGAAATTGGCCTTCTTCCGCGTATATTCAGGTACGCTTACGGCGGGTTCATATGTATATAACAGCACTAAGGGCAAGCGGGAGCGCATGGGTCGTATCCTTATGATGCACGCTAATCACCGCGAGGAAATAGAGATGGTGTATTCGGGGGATATAGCTGCTGCAGTAGGCCTGAAGGATACCACTACGGGCGATACCCTCTGCGATGAGGATAATCCTGTTATACTGGAATCCATGGAATTCCCCGAACCGGTTATCCGCGTAGCAATAGAGCCTAAGACCAAGGCCGGTCAGGAAAAGATGACTATGGCGCTGGTGAAGCTGGCTGAAGAGGATCCCACCTTTAAAACTTATACCGATGCTGAAACAGGTCAGACCATTATTGCAGGCATGGGTGAATTGCACCTTGAAATAATTGTTGACCGTATGATGCGCGAATTTAAGGTAGAAGCTACCGTAGGCGCGCCCCAGGTTGCGTATAAGGAGACCATACGCCGCAAGGTTAAGCAGGAGGGCAGATATGTTCGCCAGTCGGGCGGGCGCGGTCAGTACGGCCATTGTATTATAGAACTGGAGCCCACTCAGCCGGGCGAAGGCTATTCCTTTGAGAATAAGACGGTGGGCGGAGCTATTCCTAAAGAATATATCCCCGCTATTGACGCCGGTATCCAGGAGGCTGCCAAGAGCGGCGTGCTGGGCGGCTATGAATGCGTGGATTTCAAGGTTACGTTACTGGATGGTTCTTATCACGAGGTTGACTCTTCGGAAATGGCTTATAAGATAGCCGGTTCCATGGCCTTTAAAGAAGGTGCCCGCAAGGCTGACCCCGTGCTTTTAGAGCCTGTTATGAAGGTAGAAGTAGTAATGCCCGAAGAATATATGGGAGATATTATAGGCAATATCAATTCCCGCCGCGGCCGTGTAGAAGGCATGGAAAGCCGTCCCGGCGTGCAGGTGGTAAAAGCTATAGTTCCTCTGGGCGAAATGTTTGGATATGCAACCGATTTGCGTTCACGGACTCAGGGACGCGGCGTATATACAATGCAGTTCTCTCATTATGAGGAAGTGCCCAAATCTATTGCTGAAAAAGTAATTAAAAAATAATAAAAGAGAGGTTTCACGAGAAAATGGCAAAAGCGAAATTTGAACGAAAC
>ULRR01013540.1_pt1 | contig 40206 bp, 29 predicted proteins | sample 1955651 | NCBI WGS metagenome assembly ULRR01 (sample SAMEA4835688, study PRJEB28245) | human gut metagenome | biome: gut microbiome; material: fecal sample | place: Denmark | collected 2008
ATGCTTAACAAATTTATCGAATGAAATCAAAACAGCTTCTAAGTCTAGTTTAGTTTTTGTGTTGTGATACTCCAACCATTAGAGAATGGCTGGAGTATCTTTTTTTGTGGGTTTAAAATCAAATATGAGAATACACTTTTTAAAATATGAGCGTTAATATAGAAATAAGAAAATGTAACGCTTTATGGACCAAATTCAACTTATACAAAGCAAAATTTATGAAATAAGAGGTCAGAAAGTAATGCTTGATCGGGACTTAGCAGAGATGTATGGTGTAGAAACAAGGACACTAAATCAAGCTGTAAAACGAAATATAGAACGATTTCCCGAAGACTTTATGTTTCAACTTACTGACGAAGAAACAACTGATTGGAAATCACAAATTGTGATGTCCAATTCAATCAAAATGGGAGTCAGACGTAACCCCTATGCTTTCACCGAATTAGGCGTAGCCATGTTAAGTAGTGTCCTTAATTCAAAAGTAGCCATACAAATAAACATGGGCATAATGCGTGCATTTGTCGCTATCCGACAAATGATAACATCACCTAAAACTGATAAACTGGCTGAATTGCAAAACGAAATCAAAGAACTGAAAGACTATATAGAAGAAGTATTTGCCGACTACAACGACATCAACGATGATACACGAATGCAGTTGGAACTCATTAACCAGACATTAGCAGAACTGCAAGCCCAAAAGAAACGGGAAGAAAAACCACGAAATCCTATTGGCTTCATTAAACCCGACAAGCTATAAACACATCCTAGCCTCAAGCTATACATACGATAAAAAAGACTATCATAAATATACAAAAAGGTTTCGGGTTATCGCACTACCGAATGATGCTTATCAATGAAATTTTAGGTAGCTGGAGTATCTTTTTTTACCCTCAGCACAAGTACTTGGCGGGTATGCTCCGTTACCCGAAAACGGTTATCGGTACGCTCGTTCACCAGCCAGACGATGTCTTCGCCGGCACATACCACGTACTGGTTCTCCTTATCAAATAAGGAATACTTGCGGTCACGCAGATAGTCGCGCACTTTCTTGAAACCACGCATACCGAAAGGAATGAACTTGTCGCCCACCTGCCATTTGCGCAACATCAACGGAGCCTTTACCTTCGAGGCATCCAGGTAAGCGGTGCAGGCATCATGTGGCACCCGGAATCCCGGCTTCACTTCGATAAACTCCTGTTGCAGGCTCAGGCCGGAATCCTCCGCCTCACGCTTTTTCACTAACAGATACTCACGGTCGCGCAAGACCACGTACCCTGCCGAGTAGAACAACCTGCCCGGCTCGGCTTCCAGGCTCCGGTAAATGTCGTTCAACTGCGCCGCGTTGAACCCCAGCGGATGCAACAATTCGAACAATACCGCCTGCGGAGCGACCTCCCGACACAAACGAGCGATACAGATACGTCCCTCCGCATCCTTTACCCTGCCGCACGCTTCCTCCATGGCCGAACGGTAAACCCGTTCTACTTCGGAAAGACGGCGGGCGGTCTCCGCCAACGTCTCGCTTACCGACGGATTGATTTCCTTCAACAAGGGAATCACGTCCAGACGTATCTTGTTCCGCATGAACAGGTCTTGTCCGTTGGTGCTGTCGGTCACATAGTCTTGTCCCAATTCCTCCAAATAAGCCAGAATATCCGTCCGGCTCACTTCCAGCAACGGGCGCACCACACGACCGTTCTTGGGAGCGATGCCCCGCAAACCCTGAATGCCTGTCCCCCGTACCAGATTCAGCAGGAAAGTCTCTACACTATCGTCACGATGATGAGCCACGGCTATGGCTTGCGCCCCTTCTTCCTTTCTGATTTCCTCGAACCAGCCATAACGCAACTCGCGGGCAGCCATCTCTATCGAAATACGCTTCCGGACGGCGTATGCCTTCGTGTCGAAAGCGGTCACACGCAAGGGTATGTCCAGCCGGGCACACAAATCGCGCACGAAAGCCTCATCCCTGTCCGACTCGGCCCCGCGCAAACGGAAATTGCAATGAGCCGCCACACACCGGTATCCCAATTGGTTTAACACACGCAACAAAGCCACCGAGTCGACTCCCCCGCTCAGTGCCACGACCAGCTTGTCTCCTTCCGCAAACAAGGCCTTATCGCGGATATACTGCATAATCTTCTTCTGAAACATAAAGCAAAGATACAAAAAATACCTGACTATATGCAATGCCCCACACACGTATATGCAACAACCTACGCACCTATATGCAATGACCTGCGCACGTATATGCATTCATCTCTGCACGTAGACAAAAGAAATTACAAAATGCAACCCGTTTGCGTTTCTATTTAAAAACAATCTAAATAACTTGCATAGCAAAAATCTATCCTATATCTTTGCGTCCAAATAAACAAAAACCATGAGACTATCAGAACTTAAAACAGGAGAAAAAGGAGTCATCATCAAGGTGATGGGACACGGAGGATTCCGCCGCCGCATCATCGAGATGGGCTTCATCAAAGGAAAAACAGTAGAGGTACTCCTGAACGCACCCCTGAAAGATCCCATCAAATACAAGATTATGGGATACGAAATATCATTACGCCGCCAGGAAGCGGCCATGATCGAAGTGGTGAGCGAAGAGGAAGCACGCGCCTCTATGAAGGAAAACGAAGTGTTGGACCCGATAGCGGAAGACATCCCCGTACCCGAAGAAAAGCTAAGAGAAATAGCGCAGGGCAAACGGCGCACTATCAACGTGGCGCTGGTGGGAAATCCCAACTGCGGAAAGACATCGCTTTTCAATGTGGCTTCGGGCGCACACGAACATGTAGGAAACTACAGCGGCGTGACGGTAGACGCCAAAGAAGGGCATTTCGATTTCCAGGGATACCACTTCAGGCTGGTCGACTTGCCGGGCACTTATTCGCTCTCGGCATACAGCCCCGAGGAACTCTACGTGCGTAAGCACATCATCGAAGAGACGCCCGATGTCATCATCAACGTAGTGGATGCGGGCAACCTGGAGCGCAACCTGTACCTCACCACCCAGCTTATCGACATGAACGTGCGGATGGTCGTGGCGCTCAACATGTACGATGCGCTGGAGCACAGCGGAAACACACTCGACCATATCAAGCTGGGCCAGTTGCTGGGCGTGCCGATGGTGCCTACCGTAAGCCGCACGGGCAAAGGCATCGACACCTTGTTCCACGTCATCATCGGCCTGTACGAAGGTGCCGACTTCATGGGGCAGAAAGACGAAATCAAGGACGAAGCCCTGCGCGAGCTTCGCCAATGGCATGACCAATACGCGCCCGACCATAAGTTCGGGACCAAGAAAGAGGAAGTGCAAGAATTCGACTCGAAGAATTACATCCGCCATATCCACATCAACCACGGCCCGGAACTGGAGCGAAGCATCGACGCCGTAAAGAAGGAAATCTGCAAGAACGAGAACATCCGCTACAAGTATTCCACCCGTTTCCTTGCCATCAAGCTGCTGGAGAACGACAAAGACATCGAACAACACATCATCGCTACCCTGCCCAACGGAAAGGAAGTGATGCAAATACGCGACAAAGAGGCCGAACGCATCCGCCAGGTGATGAACGAGGACAGCGAACAGGCGATAACCGATGCCAAATACGGCTTTATATCGGGCGCGCTCAAAGAGACTTACGTAGAAAAGAACCAGAATACCGAGGCGTTCACCCGCGTGGTAGACAGCATCGTGACCCATAAGATATGGGGCTTCCCCATCTTCTTCCTCTTCCTTTATATCATGTTCGAGTGCACCTTCATCCTCGGCGCTTACCCGCAGGAGTGGATTGAATGGCTGGTAGGTGCCATCGGCTCGCTGGCAGAGACCTACATGCCTGCAGGGCCGCTCAAGGATTTGGTCATCGACGGTATCATCGGCGGTGTGGGAGGAGTCATCGTGTTCCTGCCCAACATCCTGCTGCTCTACATCTTCATCTCGTTCATGGAAGATACGGGCTATATGGCACGCGCCGCTTTCATCATGGATAAAATCATGCACAAGATGGGCTTGCACGGCAAGTCATTTATCCCGCTCATCATGGGCTTCGGATGCAACGTGCCCGCCATTATGGCTTCGCGCATCATCGAGAGCCGCAAGGCACGCCTGGTCACGATGCTCATCAACCCGTTGATGTCATGCAGTGCCCGCCTGCCCATCTACCTGGTGCTGATAGGCGCGTTCTTCCCCAGCCATGCCAGCCTGGTATTGCTCTCGCTCTATGCCATCGGCATCCTGCTTGCCGTGCTCATGGCGCGCATCTTCAGCAAGTTTCTGGTGAAGGGCGAAGACGCTCCTTTCGTCATGGAACTTCCTCCCTACCGTATGCCTACGGCAAAATCGGTGGCACGCCACACGTGGGAGAAAGGCGCGCAATACCTCAAGAAGATGGGAGGCATCATCATGATAGCGTCCATCATCATCTGGTTCCTCGGCTACTATCCGAACCATAACCGATACGAAACCACCGCCGAACAACAGGAGAACTCTTACATCGGTCAGATAGGCAAAGCCATCGAGCCCGCCATCGAGCCGCTGGGCTTCGACTGGAAGATGGGCATCGGTATCCTCTCGGGCATCGGAGCCAAAGAGCTGGTAGTAAGTACGCTGGGTGTGCTCTATACCAATGAGGAGGACATCGAGAACGTCAACCTCTCCGAACGTATCCCCATCACCCCGTTGGTAGCATACGGCTACATGCTCTTCGTGCTGATATACTTCCCGTGTATCGCCACGATAGCCGCCATCAAGAACGAGTCGGGAAGCTGGAAATGGGCAGCCTTCGCCGCCTGCTATACCACGGCATTAGCCTGGATAGTCTCTTTCCTGACCTATCAGATAGGAAGCCTGTTTGTGTAAACAGGTGACAAGGTATCAGGTGACAAGTTGACAAGGTATCAGGTGAAACACAGATTACACAGATTAAATAATTTAGTTCTCTGTGTCTCCGTGTCTCTGTGTTTATTTTAAAAAAACCTTGTCAACTTGTCAACTCGTCAACTTGTCAACTTAAAAACTCAAAAACTTAAAAACTCAAAACCCCATGAACATTCAGAATATCCTTGTATACATCATCGTAGCGCTTTGCGTCATTTATGCAGGACGGCATTTCCTGAAGTTCTTCAAGAAGAAGAAACCGGGACAGACCGATTGCGGATGTGGATGTGGATGCGCAGGATGCCGGAAAGCGAAAAAGAAATGAATCAGACGCCCGTGTATAGATATTTCCCCGTAAGCATCTGATTCTCACTACGGGTTTGTCTATATCTGAAATCTATGTCTCTTTTTCCATTTCAGGCAAAATCATTAATTTTGGCTCCGGATTTTATATACCGACAGACCAAACACTGAAGTTATGAAGCATACGGCGTTTTTCATTTGTCTGCTTTTTCTTGTCTCCGCTATCGGATGTAGCAGACACGGGACGTACTCCGAAAAGACATTAGACCGGGCAAGCCTATTGCTGGCAGACAATCCGGACAGTGCCTATACTCTTATCGCGGCATTAGAGCGGGACACACTAAGCGACGAAAGCTTCGCACGCTGGTGCATGATTTACGGCAAGCTATCCTATCACATCCCCTTAAACCCACTCCCGGTATTCGACTGGAAATATGCGGCAGACTGGTACGGGAAGCACGGCACCCCCGAAGAGCAGGGACAGGCAAAACTGTTCTTAGGAGAAGCCTACGCCAACGAGCAAGAACCCGACTCTGCCATCAAAGCCTATACCGATGCTTTCATGCTCGCCGAACGGAGCCGGGAATACAACGTCATGGGATATGCCTGCTCGCACATGGGCAGCCTGTACGAATTGCAGTTCCATTTCCCGCTCTCTATCGAGAAGTTCAGACAAGCAGCCACCTATTTCCACGAAGCAGGGAACGAGCGGAGCCATGCCTGCGCCTTAAGGGACTTATCCCGCCAATATGTTCAGCTCGATTCCCTTGCATTGGCTTTCCGGACCCTCCGCGAAGCCGACTCCATCGCTTCTGCCCTGAATGACAACGAAGTGTACAGCTCCATACTCAACGTATACGGAAACCTGTATCTGATAAACAAGGACTATAAGCAAGCGGAAAAATACCTCTCCCGGTCAATAAGACAAGCAAAAAATAATTTACCCAATTACATTACCTTGATTGATATGTACATCGAGTTGGGGGCACTACACAAAGCAAAGAAGATTTTGCAGGAAATTTACCCGCAAAATACCCGGTCGTACACACTAAACTACCAATACTATCGAATTGCAAAAAAAGAAAAGAACTATGAGCAAGCTTTAGAATTCCTGGAGAATACGGAAGAGCTTTATGATTCCATCTCCTCCTTCGGTGCTAATTCACATGCGGCAGAACTGGAACAGCGGTACACTACCGTCCGCTTGAAAAACGAAAACACCGAGTTGAAACTGAAATACACGACCCTCGTCCTTATATCGCTTGCCTTGGTGTTCTGCTCCGCCTTTATCGTCTACCGGCAGAAAAAGCAAAACGAAAAGAAACTTGTCCGCCAACAGGCTGAAACCATCCAACTGAAAAGACAGACCCAACAGTTGTTTCTGGACATCCGGCAAAAGGAGGCTTTGCTGAAAGACTCTGAAAAGGGAAAGGAACAGATAGGACGATTGCAGACAGAAATCAGCCTGCTGAAAGAGATGCACGTCAAACTGAAAAGAGACATCCTGACCCGTTCCGCCATGTATAAAAAGCTGCAGAAGCTTACCCGTACACATACCAACGAAAAGCTCCTGCTCAACAAAGAACTCTGGACACAAATCACAAGCGAAGTGAACGAAATCTATCCCAATCTCAAAAGTTATGTGCTGGAACGGTATCCCGACATCAGCGAATCCGAATGGAACTATTGCTGCTTCTACCTGCTGGGATTCGACGGAAACGACTCGGCAAAGCTCTTAGGAGTAAACCCCAATACGATTTACACCAAGAACCTGCGCCTGCGGCAGAAGCTGAATATCACCCTGCCGCCACAAACCAGCCTGTTAGACTATCTGATCGGGGAATTAAACTGACCGTTCAAAAGCATTTGTATAGACATTTCCTTATAAACCATTGATTATCAACACGGGCTTGTCTATATCTAAAACGGATATTCCTTTTCTCCTATCAGGAAAAGCCATTAATTTTGCCACACAAATTTATGAGAACAAACCATTTAAACAACAATCAAAATGAAAAAGTTATTATTCTTATTACTTGTGGCATTCTCCGTATCTGCCTTCGCGCAGAAGATGGAGCACGGCGTGTTAATCGGCGGAGGTATAGGCTTCCCCATGCAGGACAACAAACAACTGCTTCCGCCTACCGACGAACTGAGGTACGACCATAACCTGAAGGGAAACGGAATGATAGGATACCGCCTGCGGTTCCTCCCCGAAAAGAAATCGTTCTTCGACCTCGACTTCACTATCGGGTTCCAAGGGATGACGACAAACAGGTATGCGCCGTTCTACAACCAAAAGTCTAACAGCGGATATGACAATGCGGGAGAAGGCAAAGAGTTCAGCGAGTTCATCATGCCCGTATCCGTAGCCGCAAGCTGGAACTACCGCATCACCGAGAAGTTCTTCTTCGGACTGGGTGTAGCGCCTACGCTCTATGTACGCCCACAAGCCGTATTCGACCTTCCCGTACTGGCAAGGATAGGATACCGCGCCGGAAAACATTGCGAACTGGGACTCACTTACCAATACGGATGCCTCGACGTGCTGAAGCACTTCAATAAAGGCGCCGCCAACGGAAGGACCGGACACTTCTCCGACCTGACTTTCTCTGTATATGTACCCTTTTGATGCACACCGATAAGCAAGCGCAGCCCGCTCCATAAACCGAAAGGGCGGGTTGCGCTACCCTTTTACGACTCAAATACGACCCCTCCCCCTCCCTTTTGAATTACCCGGCACAACGCCCTAAGTTTCAGACTTTAATAGGTAAGAAACATTTTTTTAAAGATACAACTCGTCGGTTGTGCTTTCTCAGATAATTATATTACTTTTGCGTCTAGACAAGATAAGGTAATCTTTCAATAAATACTGGGGATTGTATAATTTTGATTGAAATATTGGAAATCGCATTTTGCGACATCCAATTCCATTATAATGGGGGCAAGGAAATTACCCTATGCTTTTACTGAAAATGGAGTGGCAATGTTAAGCAGCGTCCTTTAGGTCATTCAAATATTTCAACTACTCTCTACCTTTATGTCCATCCAAATATAGAACAAAAGAAACGCTTCATCAGCAGAATGTTCAAATTTTCGGATAAATAAGAATGTCTCTGTAGACAGCTTACTTTTATGTCCTCCATACGGAGGACGTACGTCCCACGTATGGAAAACGTATATCCCCCGATTGGAGGACGTACGTTTTCGCTACGGAGGACATAAAAATGAAATAGCTGAAAAAGAATTGTCGTTCTTTATCAAAAGCTTTGGAGTCCGTTTATCAAAGGAATCCAATCGGATTATTTTTTTGTTTGTATACACTGTCTGTATACTGAAAATCTGCTATCTTTGTGCCGTTTTTAGTGTGAAAACGATGAAGAATAAAGTAACAGCCACATTTATCTTTGCTTTGTTGGTGGTAGGAGGTTTGTTGGCAATGTATTGGCTGCCTGTGTGGAAGGTAGACGGATATACCTTACGGAAAGTAGATTTATTATCCGATTTGCGTCCCGACCCGGTTGAGGAAGAGTTGTCTGATTCCGATTCCTTGGCATTGCCGCCTGTCGTAAAGCCGGTCTTTATCGATACGTGTAAGACCGGCATGACTTGCATCGAAGATTATGCAGACTCTACGATGCGGGGTATGTCGCATTTCTATGAGGCATTGGCCGAATGTCCTACGCTCGACCGTCCGGTGCGTATCGCTTACTTCGGTGATTCGTTTATCGAAGGAGATATCCTGACTGCCGATTTGCGCGCCTTGCTTCAGTCGCGTTTCGGCGGATGCGGAGTCGGTTACGTACCGATAACTTCGCGTGTGGCAGGTTTTCGTCCTACAGTCCGGCATACTTTTTCAGGCTGGCAGACCCATGCTGTGACCGATTCGGCAGGATTCAAGCGTCGTTTGCAAGATTTGTCCAATCATTATTACATACCTTCTCCGGGTGCCGGTGTCACTTTGAAAGGATTGGGGACGTATGCCGACCATCTCGCTTCCTGCGAGGCTTCTTCACTCTATTTCGTTTCCTCCGATTCCATCTGGCTGACAGCCCGTATCAATCAAAGTGAAGAACCTGTCTCGTTGGCTTTCGGTGGCGACAGCTTGTTGCAGGTAGCTACCGTGCGTGGCAATATACGCAATGTGGAGTGGAAGGTAGAGAAAACGGATTCTACCGCTATCTGTTATGGGGTGACCATGGATCCGTCCGCAGGTATCGTTGTCGATAACTTCAGTACGCGAGGCAGTAGCGGGGAACAATTAGGCGGCATACCGATGGCGATGTTGCGGGCGTATAACCGCTTGCGTACATACGATTTGATTGTCTTGCAATATGGTTTGAATGTCGCTTCGGAAGGCATTACGAACTATCGTTATTATACATCTGATATGGTCAATGTCATCAATCGTCTGAAAGCTGCTTTCCCGCAGGCTTCCATTCTTTTGGTAAGTATCGGCGACCGTGAATCGAAGAGCGAGACCGGCGAGCTACGCACGATGCCGGGTGTGAAGAGTCTGATACGTTATCAGCAAGCCTTGGCAGCCGAAACGCATATCGCTTTCTGGAATCTGTTTGAGGCGATGGGCGGTGAAGGCAGTATGGTGCGGATGGTAGAGAGTAAGCCGCAACTGGCCAATTACGATTATACCCATATTAATTTCCGTGGCGGGAAGCATCTGGCGAAGCTGCTTTTCGAGACATTGATATACGGACAGGAACAATACGAGAAACGGAAGGCGTATGAAGGTGATTAAGCATTTGTTTAAAGAATATGGAACCAGGATTTGCTGGCTATGCCTGTTTGTTGTGGCAAGTATTCCGCTTTATGCGCAAGACCCATTGCCCGACAAGTCTGTCCCTGACCGTCATTCGATACCGGTTTATCCCAGTGAAGAGATTACTCGACTGATGGAATTTATAGCCGTCGATAGTCCGATGCCTGCCGGGTTTCAGGAAACGACGGAAAACCGATTGGAAGACCCTGTCGGTTCGTTGTACCCTTTTTGGGAAAAGTTGAAGAAACAGGAAGGTCCTGTACGCATTGTGCATATCGGCGATTCACATGTCCGGGGGCATGTGTTCCCGTACGTGATGCGTTGTTGTCTGGAAGATGATTTCGGGAGTAATGCCGTCGAGTCGCGTCCGGTTTCTTATCAGACATCCGGATTGGCGGTCGAGACGGGGAGACCGGGTGTGGTATATCATATCTTGGGCGTGAATGGGGCAACGTGTGCTTCTTACTCTACTCCCGAACGCTTGAAGCAGGTAGCGGACTTGCATCCCGATTTGGTCATCATTTCGTTTGGCACCAATGAGGCGCACGGACGCAGGTATTCGGCTGCGGAACATCTTGCCGCTCTACAAGCTATGCTGACCACGTTGAAACAAGCCTGTCCCGATGCCGCTTACTTGTTGACCACTCCTCCTGGTGCTTACGTACGCAACGGACGCCGCGGTCCTCAGGTCATCAATCCGCGTACACAGACTGTGGTAGATACAGAATTGCGCTTTGCCCGTGAACAAGGCATTGCCAGTTGGGATTTATATGATATCGTGGGAGGAAAGAAACGGGCTTGCCTGAATTGGACTGCAGGACATTTCTTCCAGCGAGACAAGATTCATTTTACGAGAGAAGGATATAAATTACAAGGTTTATTGCTTCACGAAGCATTCATAAAAGCATACAACGACTATGTGGCAACTGGATTGGAGTAAACTGGCAGGGATTCTGACGTACGACCCTCACCAGCCGATGATATTCAACAGCGGATTGTTTCTGTTCCTCTTTTTAGGGTTCAGCCTGGTTTATGCCTTGTTGCAGAAGAAAACGACTGCACGCCTGCTGTTCGTTACGGCATTTTCCTATTACTTTTATTATAAGAGCAGCGGCATCTATTTCTTCCTGCTGGGTATCGTGACGGTAAGCGATTTCTTGCTTGCCCGTCAAATGGTACGCACGGTGACGCATTGGAGACGGAAACTGTTGGTCGTGACAAGTCTTTGCATCAACCTGGGCTTGTTGTGTTACTTCAAGTACACGAACTTTTTCTATGAGATGCTTTGCCCTTTGTGGAACGGACATTTCGAAGCCCTCGATATCTTCTTGCCGGTGGGCATTTCGTTTTTTACCTTCCAGTCGCTCAGTTATACCATCGATGTTTACCGTGGAGACTTGAAACCCTTGTCCAGCCTGCTCGACTATGCTTTCTATGTTTCCTTCTTTCCGCAACTGGTGGCAGGACCGATTGTGCGGGCACGCGATTTTGTCCCTCAGATACGTCAACCGCTGACCGTTACCAACGAGATGTTCGGTCAGGGAATCTTCTTTATTGTCAGTGGGTTGTTTAAGAAAGCGGTCATTTCCGATTACATCAGCATCAATTTCGTAGAGCGTATCTTCGATAATCCTGGTCTGTATTCGGGAGTGGAGAACCTCTTTGGCGTATATGGCTATGCCTTGCAGATTTATTGTGATTTCTCGGGGTACAGCGATATGGCAATCGGGCTTGCCTTGCTGTTGGGCTTCCGTTTTCCCATCAACTTCAATTCGCCTTACAAGTCGGATAGCGTGACCGATTTCTGGCATCGTTGGCACATCTCCCTTTCTACGTGGTTGCGCGATTACCTGTATATTTCGATGGGAGGTAACCGTAAAGGGAAAGTCCGTACGTATATCAATCTGATTGTAACGATGCTATTGGGCGGACTGTGGCACGGGGCTTCGTGGAATTTCATCTTGTGGGGAGGACTCCACGGCGTAGCTTTGGCAGTGCATAAGTTCTTGCGTAGCTTGTTGCACCGTCCCAAGACTTATCGCAATACGGGCATCCGGAAGTTCTTTGCCGTAATACTGACCTTCCACTTTGTCTGCTTTTGCTGGATATTTTTCCGTAATAACACTTTTGAAGGTTCGCAGACAATGATTCGGCAAATATTCACTTCATTCCATCCCGAACTCTTCATGCAGTTGGTTACAGGATATTGGAAGGTCTTTGCATTGATGGCATTGGGGTATGTGCTTCATTGGTTGCCAGACAGTTGGCAGGATACATGCAGCAGGGGAGTGGTACGTATGCCTTTGGTCGGTCAGGCATTGCTGGTCATTCTCCTGATATTCATTGTGATTCAGGTAAAGAGCAGCGAGATCCAGCCGTTCATTTACTTCCAGTTCTAAGAGGATGAGATTTTATAAACACAGAGACACAGAGACACAAAGTAAAGATTTTGATTTATTGATGAATAAAACTCTGTGTCTCCGTGTCTCTGTGTTCAAAATATGATTGGGAACCTTTAAAATCCCAATCGCTTGAATTCATTCTCGAAATTGGGTGTAAAGACACCTGTGCCCAATGCTTTCCGGATATCTTCCAGTGTCCAGAAGCGGCCTCCATCCAATTCATCGCTGGGGGTGATAATGCCGTCGTAGGTAGTGCGATGGCTGAATACCAGTTCTTTTTCACGGTCCGACTCAAACACATAGTGTGCCAGGAGTTGAGGCGTGAAGTCGGTAATGCCCAGTTCTTCACGTGCTTCCCGTTTCAATGCCATTTCCACACTTTCGCCTAAATCGATGTGTCCGCCTACGGAGGTATCCCATTTGCCCGGCTGTATGTCTTTCCACTCCGGACGTTTTTGCAGGAACAGTTCTCTCCGGCTGTTGAATACATGGAGGTGTACGACGGGATGCAGCAATTTGCTTCCGTTGTGGCATTCTCCCCGTGTGGCAGCTCCGGTAATGTTACCCTCTTCATCTACGATGGGGAACATTTCTTTTTCATTATCGCTTGTCATTTTAGTTGTTGTGTTATGATGGTTGTTATTTAGCGGTAGCCCATTCTTTGGCTCCCTGTTCTTTCAGTTTGGCTGTAAACGCTTTGGCTTTTTCCAAGGCAGCCGCTTCCTCTTCAGGAGAAGCATAGGCGTGCTGATACCCTTTTACCACATTCCATTCACCTCGGGTAAAGTCGGGAAACGCTACCGGCGCGCAACCGTTGTCCATCGACAATTCTCCCAGTTCGGCAAGGCAACACCATTCTGCCAAATCGTATACGTCCATATCCAAGGGCAATCCGTTCTGCAGGCAATATACCAGGCGGCTGTCCATGATAAAGTCCATGCCTCCGTGTCCGCCCACTTCTTTTGCCATTTTGCCATATTTCTTTAAGATGGGGTGTTGGTATTTGGCTACCAATGCTTCTTGTTCCGCCTGTGGAAGGAAACCGTGCGCGCTCAGGTCGTCCACTTTGGGCTTTACTCCGGAAGCGGAAAGCTGTTTGCTGTCGAGAGCATATCCTTCTACCGGATATTTGTTGGCGAATCCTTTTGTCCCCGTCAATTGATACAGGCGGTTGTAAGGCTGGGGCGTCATGACGTCGTGTTGGATTTCAATCACCTTGCCATTCGCTGTACGGATTAAAGTGGTAGTATGGTCGCCGTTACGGAAATGCGTGCAGGCGGAATCCGTGCGTTCTTCTACCAGGGCTTTTCCTACTACCGATTTGGTATCCATTGCCACCAAGGTCACCATACGGTCGCCGCGGTGGATATTCAAGGCTTGTGCCACCGGACCTAAGCCGTGTGTGGCATACACATCTCCCCGGTGACGCATATTATAGTCCAGCCTCCATCCCAGCTTGTCGTTTTCTCCGTTTTTCCAATAATAATCCCAAAACTCATCCAAGTTGTGGATGTAAGCTCCTTGTGCCCGGATTACTTCGCCGAAAACACCTTGTTGCGCCATGTTCAGCGTATTCATTTCGAACCAGTCATAACAGCAGTTTTCCAGAATCATGCAATGTTTGCGTGTCTTTTCACTGAGGTTAATCAGTTCCCAGCATTCTTTCAGGTTCATGGCGGAAGGCACTTCGATGGCTACGTTCTTGCCGTTCTCCAAAGCGCATTTGGCGATGGGGAAGTGGTGCAGCCAGTCGGCGGCGATATATACCAGGTCGATGTCATTCCGTTTGCACAGTTCTTCGTATCCTTTTTCTCCGGAATAGATGGCGGCTTTAGGCAACGAAGCTTTCTGCAACAGTTTCTGGCAAGCTTCGGCACGTTCTTTCTCGTAGTCGCACAAGGCTACAATCTGAGTGCCGGGAATATACGTGAAGCGTTCTACCGCACCGGGACCGCGCATGCCTAAGCCTACAAATCCTACACGCACTGTTTCCATTTTGGGAAGAGCCAGTCCCAATACGCTTTTCTGTCCGTCAGGACGTTCGGGAGTTTTCACGACAATGGTTCCTTTTTCCCATTCCCATTGCGTGCCTTTATCGTTGGTCTGTATGGTTGATTCGGGTTGTGTGGCGCATGCTCCGAGGGTTAAGCAAAGTCCTAAGGCTAATGTCTTGATAGTTTTCATATTTTCTTTTGTTGATGGTTATGCTTTAGTGATAATCAGTTCTTTTAATTGTTGCGAGATGTAACGCTGCATGTCGGGGACGGCTTTGCAGGTTTCCTGGTAAAGTTTGTATTGTGCCAAGGCGCGTACATGGTTATGTTCGGCATAGTTCGTTTGGTAATACGTATCTCCGTTGAGGTAGTCGGTCAGAAACCGTACCGCCTGCATGTATGGGAAAAGTCGGACAGCATAGGGCAACATTTCTATTTCGAGAGGGGTAAGAAAAGTGATTGCCGACTCAAGATAGCCTTTGGTGAAAGCCCGGAAAATATTCAGGTTGAAATGGATTTTGTCTGTGTCCGGTTCGTCTTCGGGTGCTGTGCTGCCAGCTGTGCGCAGGAAGTCGCCGAAATCGGAAAAGACGAACGAGGGCATGACTGTATCCAGGTCGATGATGCAGAGCACTTTCCCTTCCGAGTCAAACAACATGTTGCTCACTTTCGTGTCGCAGTGGCAGATGCGTTTAAGCAATTGTCCTTCGCGGTAAAGCCGTTCGGCAAGACACATCTCGTCGGCATCCCGTTCTATGTCGTCAATCAACGGTCCGACTTTCTCTTTACGTCCCGCTTTATCCTGCTTTACGGCTTCCCTTAGCTGTTGCATACGAAACTCCATATTGTGAAAGTCGGGTATGGTTTCTTCCAGCTTTTCGGGCAGGTCAGCCAGCATCGATTCGAATTCTCCGAATTTCAGTCCTACCAGATAAGCCGTATCCGGTGTCACTTCGGTCTGTGTATGCGAACTGCGGATATATACACAGGCACGCCAATAGTGGGTTCCGTCGAAATAATAAGTCTTCCCTTCCGCCGTGGAGAGGAAACGCAATACCTTCCGTTCTATATCTTGTTCGCCCCGTGCCGCCAGTTTGGCGCGGATGTGTTCCGTTACGCATTCGATGTTGTGCTGCAGCTGTTCCACGTTGGTAAATACGTGATGATTGATGCGCTGGAGGATATAGTCGTCCGCCTCATTTGTCGTGACGAGGTAAGTCCGGTTAATCAGTCCCGACTGTATAGGCGTGGTATCCTTTATTCCTTTAATTTGTGGAAAATGGGAAATAATAGGTTGCAATTCGGTATCCATCGTTCTTATATGCTTGTGTTTTTATCAGTTGGTGAATGTTGGTCATGCGGTTTCTTGTATTTTCCATTCTTTCAGCGTATGCCGTTCGGTGTCGAAACTGATTCCGACCTTTACTATGGGAAGTCCGCATAAGGCAAAGCGTTCGGGATAGTTTTTCAGGTCAATCTGCTCCATGGCTTGGTCTGCGCTCTTGTCAAGTTTCACTTCAATGACATATAAAGTCTGTGTGGTGCGCATGACCACGTCTACCCGACCTTGAGGCGTGTGCACTTCCACGTCGGCATAATAGCCCATCAGGGTGAAGATGATGTAGAGCACCTGCTGGTAATGTCCTTCGTATTGGGTGTTGTCGGTATAGGGAACGGTGGACAGAAAGGTTTGTAGCAGGCGCAAGGCTCCGTCCATGTTGCCTTCGTGCAATTGCTCTGCCATCAGTCCCAGTACCGTGCCGACCTGTTCCGTGTCCTTTACATAGTTGCTTGTCAGGCTGTTCATCAGTCCCAGCCGTACTTCCTGGTTCGGAATATCGAGCGTGTAGAGCTTCGAGAAAGGCGAGTAATCCTTAATGGTAAGGTATCCGCTTTGATACAAGAGGGGAGTGATGCCTGTCAGTTGGTTGGAGGGTGCGTCGAAGCTTTCGCTTCTCACCTTTCGCCCTCCTATCTGTTGCGGGGTGACCTGGTATTTTCTCAGCATTTCAATCAGATAAGTAGGCGTACCGCTCCCGAACCAGAAGGATTCCAGTTTCTTCATGCTGAAAGCGTTCATCAGGCTATAAGGATTATAGATGTCGGGCGATGGCCACGTAAAGTGGTACCCGTCGTAATAAGACTTCAGCTCGTCCAAAAGCCGGGTTTTATCTATGCCCGATTTGTCCGCGAACCTATCCAGGTCGGCATCCATCTGCGTACGTATTTCCTCCTGGGTAATACCGCAGATGGCGGCATACGTTTCATCCATGCTCATATTCTGTATGTTGTTCAGCTCGCTGAAGATGCTGAGTTGAGAGAATTTGGTAATTCCGGTCAGGAATACGTAGCGCAGGTAAGGGTCGCATGCCTTGAGGGGACTGTAGAAGTTGCGCATCACGTCGCGCAATACAGGCAGGTTGCGCTCTTCGTGCATCACGTCCAGCAAGGGAGCGTCGTATTCGTCTATCAATACCACGACTTGCCTGGCGTACTTCGCATATACATCCATTATCAGGTCCTTTAGTCTTACGTTGACATCTTGTGTGTTGCGTGCAGGTATTTCCAAACGCTTCTCATTATCTTGCAAGATGCTATGGAGGTACCTGTTTAAGGTTTCCTCCTTCATGTGCTTGCCTAGGCTCATGTCGAAGTGCAACACGGGATACGGTGTCCATTCTTTTTCCATCTGTTCGATGGCAAGTCCTTCGAAAAGCTCTTTTCTCCCTTCGAAGTAGGCATGCAGCGTACTTGTCAGCAAGGATTTACCGAACCTTCGCGGGCGACTCAGAAACATATATTTGCTATCGGAATGTGTCATTCGATAAACATATTCCGTCTTGTCGATATACAGATAGTTTTTCTCTCTGAGTTCAGAGAAAGTCTGTATTCCTACCGGATATTTCTTCAGTGCGGGTTGGCTCATACGGATGCTTTTGTTATCAGTTTATAGGTTTCTACAAAAGTAAGCATTTCCTTTGACTTATTTTCAGCTTTTGCCAAGAATAATGATTTTACATGACAGGGTTATCTTACGTTTAAGATGATTCTATGTTATATGCGAGACGCATTTATTTGCATAGCCCGATGCATATAGGTGCATCGCCGTGAAGATTAATAATCTTACAGCTTGAAGATTAATAATCTTCCACGTGTAAGATTATTAATCTTGCAGGAAAAGCAGTTATATGTGTCGGGGAAACCTGTCGGCTTGTACGGACTGAGAGCATGATGTCATCTACATAATAATAAAGGTAGTTGTTCCGATTCGGATTGTTAAGGGCAAGACCGGCATGTGCTTTTTATAAAATCGGTATAATCAATGGCGAAAACCGAAAAAGCTAAGACTTTTTTAAACCAAATAGTTTGTCTGTTTGTTTTATTGTCAGTACATTTGCTTTGCTTGCATGATACAAGCCAAACATAAAAAAACGAAACGGTATGAAAAAGATTCTGAGCATCATCCTGTTGGGGGTATTCGTCACCACCGCATACGCCCAGCGTGTACTGACTTTGGACAGTTGCAGGAACCTTGCCCTGGCAAACAATAAAGAGCTGCGCATGTCGCAGGAAAAGATAAAAGCGGCGCATTACCAGCAAAAAGCTGCCTTTACGAACTTCCTGCCCAAGATAGACGTGACGGGCACTTATATGCGTACGCAAAAGGAAATCTCCCTGCTCAGCGACGAGCAGCAACAAACCATCGGCAACATGGGGACTGCCCTCGGTCCGCAACTTCAGCAACTGGGACAACAGATGCAGGAGATAGCCGTATCCCATCCTGAATTGCTTCCTCTGTTAACCCCTCTGTCGGGCGTGATGGGACAAATTCCCGATGCGCTGAACGGCGTAGGCGGGAGCATCGTGGATGCCTTCCGTACCGACACACGCAACCTCTATGCAGGAGCCGCCACCTTGACCCAACCTCTCTTTATGGGCGGTAGAATCATTGCATACAATAAAATAACCCGTTATGCCGAGCAGCTTGCCGCCTCACAGCATGCTACGGGGATGCAAAACGTCATCCTGAGCACCGACCAGGCTTACTGGCAGGTGATTTCGCTGGCAAACAAGAAACGCCTTGCCGAAAGCTTTGTAGAACTGGTGCAGAAACTTGATTCGGACGTGACGAAGATGGTGGAACAGGGCGTAGCTACTACTGCCGACGCGCTCAGTGTACGGGTGAAGGTAAACGAAGCGGAAATGACCCTGACGCAGGTAGAAGACGGACTGGCACTCTCGAAGATGGTGTTATGCCAGTTGTGCGGCATTCCGCTCAATACGGATATCCGTCTGGCAGACGAGGAAATGAAAAACCTGACCTTGCCCTCGGTCTATACCGAAAGCAATGTGAACACGGCGTTTGCCAACCGCGAAGAACTGAAGAGCCTGAAACTTGCCGAGAAAATATACCGGCAAAAAGTGAACGTGGCACGTGCCGCTTATCTTCCTTCGGTAGGACTGACCGCCAACTACCTGTTTACCAATCCTTCGCTGGTGAACGGATTCGAGAACCGTTTCCGGGGAATGTGGGGGATAGGCGTAGTGGTAAGCATCCCTGTATTCCATTGGGGCGAGAACATCTATAAAGTGCGGGCAGCCAAGGCGGAAGCAAACATTGCCCGTTACCAACTGGATGAGGCACGGGAGAAAATCGAATTACAAGTTACTCAAAGTTCGTATAAGGTAAACGAAGCCGCCAAGAAGCTGGCTATGGCAGAAAAGAACATGGAGAAGGCGGAAGAAAACCTCCGCTATGCCAACTTAGGTTTCCGTGAGGGAGTTATCCCGACCAGTAACGTGCTGGAAGCGCAAACCGCCTGGCTCTCGGCACAATCGGGCAAGATTGACGCGCAAATCGACTTGAAAATGAGTGAAATCTATCTGAACAAATCAATGGGAACATTAAAATAAGCAAAGCAATATGGCAGAAAGAACACAACGCAGCAACATCACGCTGGCATTCATTACCCTCGTGGCGGTGGTGCTGGTAGTGAGCATCATCGGCTTCATCGCCTTCCGCAAAGGTCCTGAAACTATCCAGGGACAGGCAGAAGCCACCGAATACCGTGTATCGAGCAAAGTGCCCGGACGCATCTTGAAATTCTTCGTCAGCGAAGGGGATGCGGTCAGAGCGGGTGATACCCTTGCCATCCTCGAAGCGCCCGATGTCGTGGCAAAGCTCTCGCAGGCGGAAGCCTTGGAGCAGGCTGCCCAGGCATTGAACGAGAAAGCCGAACGGGGCACACGTGCCGAACAACTGCAAGCCGCTTACGAAATGTGGCAAAAGGCTAAGGCAGGACTGGAAATAGCCGAGAAATCGTATCAGCGCGTAAACCGTCTGTACGAAGAAGGAGTGATGTCGGCACAAAAGCGCGATGAAGCCAAGGCGCAATACGATGCCATGGCTGCTACCGAACGTGCCGCAAACGCGCAATACACCATGGCGAAAAACGGAGCCCAGCGTGAGGACAAGCTGATGGCGGCCGCCAAGGTACGTCAGGCGGAAGGAGCGGTAGCGGAAGTCAACGCATACATCGATGAGACTTACCTGACGGCATCTGCCGACGGGGAGGTGACGGAAATATTTCCCAAAGTGGGTGAGCTGGTAGGCACCGGGGCACCGATTATGAACGTAGCGCAACTGGATGACATGTGGGTGACGTTCAATGTGCGTGAAGATTACTTGAAAGATTTCCACGTAGGGGGCGAAATCACAGCGTTTATTCCTGCCCTGGAGAGGGAAGCTGTTTTCAAGGTGACCGCCATGAAAGACCTGGGCACGTATGCCGTATGGAAAGCCACCAAGACTACCGGCGGTTTCGACCTGAAGACATTCGAGGTGAAGGCAAAACCCGTACAGCCGGTAGAGAACCTGCGCCCGGGCATGTCGGCGATAGTTCAAGAAGCGAAGTGAGTGACATTTCACCACAGATTACACAGATTTAAATAGTAAGAGTCTGTAACGGCAAGCGGTATACATACCGATTTTTCATTATTTTCTTCATAATCTGTGTAATCTGTGGTGAACAAAAAGAAAGATTATGCAAACAACGATTTATAAACGTCTGTATCGGATAGCGGCACGCGAAGTGCGGCGCATCGCCATGCGGCCGATTTACCTTTTCTGCATGGTGATAGCGCCGATATTCTGCTACGTGTTCTTTACCACGCTGATGGCAAACGGACTGCCTACGGACATGCCTGCCGGTGTGGTGGACTTGGACAACACTTCAACCACCCGAAGCATTATCCGGAACCTGGACGCATTCCAGCAGACTCATATCGTGGCGCATTATCCCAGCTTCCATGAAGCACGTAAAGCGGTACAGCGCGGCGAAATCTATTCTTTTTACTACATTCCTGAAGGAACCACCGAAGAGGCCATTGCCGGACGTCAGCCTAAGGTTTCGTTCTACACCAATTATGCCTACCTTATCGCCGGCTCATTACTGTATCGGGACCAGCGCATGATGTCGGAACTGGCATCGGGAGCCGTCGGACAAAGTACCTTGCTTGCCAAGGGGGCTACCGAAGAGCAGGCCATGGCTTTCCTGCAACCTATCGTCATCGATACACATGCCCTGAACAATCCGTGGCTGAACTACTCGGTATATCTGTGCAACACCTTGTTGCCGGGCATCCTGATGCTCCTTATTTTCCTTACTACCGCTTATGCCCTGGGTACGGAGCTGAAAGAAAATACGGCACAATCACTCATGCGCCTTGCCGACAATTCCATCGGTACGGCATTGGTAGGAAAACTCTTGCCACATACGGTAATCTTCTTCATCGTGACCGTGGCTTACAACGTCTATCTGTATGGCATTCTGCACTATCCGTGCAATAGCGGCATTTTGCCGATGCTGCTTGCCGGTCTGTTGCTCGTACTGGCATCGCAGGCGGTAGGCATCTTCTTCTTCGGAATGTTCGGCACGCTTCGGCTTGCCTTGAGTGCGGCATCGTTGTGGGGCGTCATTTCGTTCTCCATTTCCGGATTCACCTATCCGGTGATGGCGATGCACCCCACGCTACAGGCACTGACGGTATTGTTCCCCTTGCGGCATTACTTCCTGATATACGTCAATCTGGCACTGAACGGTTATCCGTTTATCTATGCGTGGCAGCCCGTGGTAGCCCTGCTGTTGTTTATGTTGTTGCCTTTCTTTGTGCTGAAGAAATTGCGCACCGAGATGCTGCATTACGTTTACATCCCTTAACCCGACAAAATTATGAGAAACGTTTCATTCAGACATACCATCAAACAGGGACTTAACGGATTGTTCCACATCTGCAAGGAAGAGTTGAAACTGAGCATCAAGGACCAGGGCGTCCTGATATTCTTTCTTCTTGTCCCCCTTGCCTATCCGTTGGTCTATGCGTTTATCTACACCAATGAGGTGGTGCGCGAAGTGCCTGCCGTAGTAGTCGACGCGGACCGTTCGATGCAGAGCCGTGAATATTTGCGGCTGGTAGACGGAAGCCCCGACATACGCATCGTGTCGCATTGTTCCGATTTGGAAGAAGCCAAACTCTTGCTGAAGAAACAGAAAACGTATGGCATTATTTATGTGCCTGAGTCATTCAGCCGTGACTTGGCAAGCGGCGAACAGACGCACGTCAGCATCTATGCCGATATGAGCGGAATGCTGTATTACAAGGCTTTGCTGTTAGCCAATACCGAAGCGTCGCTGAAGATGAACAAAGAGATTCAAATACATCGGGCAGGAAATACGACCGAGCGGCAAGACGAAATCACGACTCGTCCCATTACGTATGAGGATGTGTCGCTCTACAATCCCCAAGATGGCTTTGCCAGCTTTCTGATACCTGCCGTACTGGTGCTTATCATCCAGCAGACTTTGTTGTTGGGCATCGGACTTTCGGCAGGCACGGCACGCGAAAACAACCGTTTCCGCGACCTCGTGCCGCTGGGCAGGCATTATCAGGGAACACTCCGCATTGTACTCGGAAAATCTTCTGCCTATTTCCTTATTTATATAATTGTGACTGCTTACATCCTGTGTCTCGTTCCCAAACTGTTCAGGTTGGTTCAACTGGCACAACCCGGCACATTGATAGCTCTGTGTATCCCGTTCCTGCTGGCTTGCATTTTCTTTGCGATGACGTGCTCGTGTCTTATCCGCCGGCGTGAGGACTGCATGATGATATTTGTGTTCACCTCTTTGCCCTTGCTTTTCATCTCGGGCATTTCGTGGCCGGGGTCTGCCGTTCCATCTTTTTGGAAAGTCGTTTCATGGATATTCCCTTCTACCTTCGGCATCAACGGATACATCCGTGTACAGACGATGGGTGCCTCCCTTCCTGATATCTTGACCGAATACCGTGCCTTGTGGCTGCAGACGGGCATCTATTTCCTGACCACCTGTCTGCTTTACCGTAGGCAAATCCTGCTGAGCCGCAAACATGCCCTCGCACGTCTTCAGGCATACCGGAAGAAACGGCAAAGTGCCAAAGTGTGTGGGTGAACAAGTGTCTTGTCATTTTATCTCTCTTCGTGCAGACTTTTGATGTAGGCATAGAGCTTGCGGTAGAAAGCGTGTCGTGTCAGGGTAGAAGCATCGCCCAGAATAATCAGTTTCATCCGTGCACGGGTAATGGCTACATTCATCCGGCGCAAATCATTCAGAAAGCCGATTTGTCCTTCTTCGTTCGCCCGTACCAGACTGATAAGAATCACGTCACGCTCCTGCCCTTGGAATCCATCGAACGTATTGATTGTGATTGCGGAGCGGAAGGGTTTGAAAAAAGCGTCTCCTTTGATTAAGCGGCGCAAATATTGCACTTGTGCCTTGTAAGGAGAAATCAATCCTACGTCGATACGCTCTTCCAGAAAGCGCTCTTTGCCGATGCGGGTGATGTAGTTCTTCAACTGGGCGACCGACAATTCCGCTTCAGGCTTGTTGATGCGTCCGTAATTCTCGCCCACAAACTCTTCGTTGCATTCCATTCCTTCGGTATTTATCCATTCGATAGGTGTGTCGAAATCAAGGATGCCTCTATATTTCACTTCGGGTGCCGATTGGAGCATACCGCCGTAAAACCACTCGGACGAGAAACGCATAATCTCATCGTTCATCCGGTATTGTATTTTCAGCAGTGAAACCGTTTCGGGTTTCTGCTTTACGATGCATTGCATCAATGTGTCGCCCAAACCTCCACGCAAGGCTTCTATACTTTTTACCGTAGGCGGAAGCTGGCAATGGTCGCCCGCGAAGATAACCCGGTCTGCCTTACGGATGGCAATCCAGCAAGCAGCCTCCAAGGCTTGTGCCGCCTCGTCAATGAACAAGGTACCGAACTTCTGCCCCATCAGAAGACGATTGGCACTCCCTACCAATGTACAGGCTATGACACGGGCTTCGGAAAACAAGGCGGCATTGATACGCACTTCCAATTCGGTAGCACGGTCTTTCAGTGAATTTATCTTGGTACGGACAGACTCACGGTCGCTTGCCTTGCGAAGCTTGGCATACAAGTCTCGGATAGCACGGCGGATACTCCATAATTGCGGATAGTCGGGATGTGATTCGAAACGGCGTTCATAGGTAAACGAAAGCATCTTGTCGTTCACCCGGCTGGGATTGCCGATGCGGAGTACGTTTACTCCCCGGTCGACCAGCTTCTCGCTAATCCAGTCGACCGCCATATTGCTTTGCGCACATACCAACACTTGATTTTCCCGATGCAAGGTCTCGTAAATGGCTTCGACCAAGGTGGTTGTCTTTCCCGTTCCGGGAGGACCGTGGACGATAGCCACATCTTTGGCATGCAATACCTTGTTGACCGCTTCTTCCTGTGTACGGTTCAGCCAAGGGAAGCGTATCGGCTGGAACGTAAAGGCAGAGGCAGGCTGCGTGCCGTGGAAGATGTCACGCAACTCAGCCAGGCGGTTGTTCTTGGCTTCTATTACCTGTTTCAAGGCTTCGAACATCAGCCGATAGCTGGTTTCGTCAAAATAGAGTTGCACGCCCAACACTTCTTCGCCTTGCAGTGCCACTAAGGCATCGGCATGGGGAAGCGCTACAACCATACGGTCGCCGTCTACATAACTCACCGTCGCTACAAAAGGCAGGTACCTGAGCTTTCCTGTCATGTCTTGCGTGAAGAAGCATACCGGACGCCCGTATTCGAACAGATGCTCTATTTCATTATCCTCCCTGCGCTCCACTTCCACCACCAGCTGGTTTAAAGCGTTATAATAACTCCGCCCGATGTGTAACGGATACCAGCACATCCCTCTTTTTACCTTTCTGCCGATGCCCATCAGTTCGGTTTGCTGCTTGAACTGTTCTTTTTCGTATTCGTATTCCAAGCGCAACAAGTCGTATTGATGTTGCACGTACAGAATCGGAGAATGTATCGTAGATTTTTCTTTCATATCGTCTGAAACTAATTTCGGGAGACAAAGGTACGAGTTCTCCGAAAAAAGAAAGGTGAAATCGTTGATAAATTCCATTATTATCCGTATTTTTACATGCAAATGAGATACACATATACTTATGAAAAAGCAAGCAGACTACATCCAGCGCATCGACATCAAGGGAATGTGGGGACGCAAGGATATCTCGTGGAACCTCCGTCCTGATGTCAATATTCTGAGTGGCGTAAACGGTATTGGCAAAAGTACCATTCTGAACAACTCAGTCCGGAGCCTTAATGCAATGGAAGGAGGCGCTTTGATAAACGGAGTTCAGGAAGGTGTATCGTTTGTCTTTTCGCCCGAAGACGCTACTTATATCAACTTTGATGTTATCCGAAGCTTCGACCGTCCGCTTATCAGTTCGGGATTACTTGAGAAAATTGGTAATCAGAATGTAAAGACCGAACTCGACTGGCAACTTTACCAATTACAACGGCGTTATCTGGATTATCAGGTGAACATCGGGAACCGGATTATTGAAATGCTGACCAGTGGTGACCCTGAACAACAGGCAAAGGCATCTGAAATGTCGAAACCGAAAACCTTATTTCAAGACCTGATAGATAGTCTCTTTGGCGATACAGGCAAGAAAATCAACCGCAAGAGTAACGAGATTCTGTTCGAGCAGGACGGGGATGAACTGACGCCCTATCAACTCTCTTCGGGCGAAAAACAGATGTTGGTGATTCTGCTGACTGTGTTGGTACAAGATAACCGGCACTATGCCCTGTTTATGGACGAGCCCGAAATCTCCTTGCATGTGGAATGGCAGCAGCAGCTTATCTCGCTTATCCGCCAGTTGAACCCCAATGCGCAAATCATTCTGACTACCCATTCGCCGGCGGTAATCATGAACGGCTGGATTGATGCCGTGACCGAAGTCAGTGACATTACTACCAACTAAACGCATACGGCTATGGGAAAAAGACTTACCGAAAACTTGTCTTCGTTATACTTGGGCGCTGCCAATAGCTTGAAGCCTAAGCATGCGCGAAGGAAAATCGTGGCTTACGTAGAGAGCTATGATGATATTTCTTTCTGGCGTTCCTTATTAGCCGAATACGAAAACGAGAACCGCTATTTCGAAGTGATGCTTCCTTCGCGCACCTCGCTTGCCAAGGGTAAGAAAAGCGTATTGATGAATCAGCTGGGCAAACAGCTGGGAGAAAACATGATAGCGTGTGTAGACAGCGATTACGATTACCTTCTGCAAGGGCGGACTCAGACCTCACGCTATATGATAAACAGTCCGTACGTGCTGCAAACCTATGCATACGCCATCGAGAATTACCATTGTTATGCCGAAGGTCTGCATGAAGTATGCGTCATGGCAACGTTGAACGACCACATGCTGATTGATTTCCCTGCCTATATGAAGCTTTATTCACAGATTGCTTATCCTTTATTCGTATGGTCGGTATGGTTCTATCGCCGGCATAACCTGTCTGAATTTTCCTTACTTGATTTCTGTTCGTATGTCAGGGTAGACCAGGTAGGCATCCGCCATCCGGAATATAGCTTGGGGGTAATGTCGAAGAAAGTGAACCGCAAAGTGCGCGATTTGGAGCACCATCATCCCGAAGGTATAGCCGAAGTGGAAGCCATGAAAGAAGAATTCAAGCAGTTGGGAGTCTATCCGGAAAATACGTATATGTTTATCCAAGGGCACCACATTCTCGACAATGTGGTAATGCGTTTACTTACTCCTGTATGTACTTACCTGCGTAGGGAACGCGAACAGCAGATACACGAGCTTGCTTTGCACGAAACTCAATTGCATAACGAGCTTACCGCTTATCAAAGGAGTCAGGTGGATGTCGCGCTGGTCATTCATAAAAACACCAATTACAAGACTTCGCCCATGTATCAGATGATGCGGCGGGATGTGGAAAAATTCCTGAAAATAGCAAAAGCGTAGCTTTTATCTAATGTGCTAATATGCAAATGTGCAAATATGCTAATGTTGCAATAGATACAAATGTTACATTGTCACATTAGCACATTGTCACATTAGCATATTGTCATATTGTCATATTGTCTCATTGTCACATTAGCACATTGCCACATTAACACATTGTCCCATTGTTTATTTCTCCGGCGTATTGGCAAGCGTCGCTGTCAGGAAATCATAGAAACGTGCCACGGAAGCAATCTCACATTTCTCGTCAGGTGTATGCGGACCTACCAGTGTAGGACCGAAAGAAATCATATCCAGTCCTGGAATCACAGCGCCAATGATGCCGCATTCCAGTCCGGCGTGAATCACTTTCACTTCAGGAGCAGAACCGAACTGAGTTTGATAAGCCTCTTTCATGGCATGCAGGATAGGAGAATTGACATTCGGTTCCCAACCGGAATAACCGCCCGAACGTTCTACACGCATACCTGCCATCGAGAAACAGCTTTCGAGTGCCGTGTTGCGATAATCTTTCATTGATTCACGCGCGCTACGGGTCAGGATTTTGACGGATGCTGCTCCGCCCTTGATGTCTACAATAGCCAGGTTCGAAGAAGTCTCTACCGTATCAGGGATGGTCGGAATATAACGTTCTACGCCGTTCGGACAAGCATAAATGGCATCTACCAGGTTGTCACGGATTTCTTCGGGCACCATGTATTTCGGCAATTCTACCCGTTCTGCCTGGAATACCAGCCCGTCTTCGATAGTCGCATACTCATCGCGCCATACTTGTTCGCACTCGCCTACGAAAGCTAATACGTCTTCCACTTCTTCTTCGGGTACCGTAATCACTACTTCACATTCGCGTGGGATGGCATTCCGCATGTTTCCTCCTTCCCATGAAACGAGGCAAGCTTCATCGTAAGCAATCACCTGGTTCAGGAAACGTGCCATCAGTTTATTGGCATTGGCGTGTCCCCAACCTATCTGAATGCCTGAATGTCCGCCACGCAAACCTTTCAGAGTCACCTTCAGCGCTACATCTGTCGGGTCTGTTTCTTCTTCCTTATATTCCAGTGTTGCGGTCAGGTCTTCACCTCCGGCACAACCGATATACAGTTCGCCTTCTTCTTCCGAATCCAAGTTCAGCAGGATGTCCCCTTCGATGGTTCCGGGTTTCAAGCCGAAAGCGCCATACATGCCGGTTTCTTCGTCCGAAGTAATCAGGGCTACCAGCGGACCGTGCTTCAAGGTCTTGTCTTCCATCACTGCCATAATGGCTGCCACACCCATACCGTCGTCGGCTCCCAGTGTCGTACCTTTGGCACGTACCCACTCGCCGTCCACGTATGGTTGAATCGGGTCGTTTTCGAAATCGTGCTCTACATCTTTGTTCTTCTGCGGAACCATATCCATGTGTGCCTGCAGGATAACGGTCTTGCGGTTTTCCATTCCCGGAGTGGCCGGCTTGCGGTAAATGATGTTTCCTGCTTCATCCTGGAAAGATTCTACACCTACACTCTTGCCAAACTCCAACAAGAATGCCTGAATTTTCTCCAAATGTCCCGACGGACGGGGAACTTGTGTCAACGAATAGAAGTGCTTCCACACATTTTGTGGAGCAAGAGAAAGAATGTCACTCATAAATCTTATTTTTTATGTTTATTGACCAGCGGCAAAGCCACCAAGCCGTAAATTCCTAACAAAATTAGCAAAAAGGTTTGAATTCCATGTACTAACAGGGCAAATATTCCTGCATCTTCCTTACTGACCCCATACATCATCATCATGGTAATCACCGCAAAATGCCACGGACCTGCACCATTGGGGGTAGGTACAATCACCGCGATGCTTCCTACCACGAAAAGCACCAGCCCTGCCATCCATCCCAAATGCTCGGAAAAGCTGAAGCAATAGAACGTCAGGTAGAAATGCAGAAAATAGCAAGCCCAAATGGCTAAGGTATAACATACATAAAGCCACGGGCGGTGTACGTTACGGATAGAAAGACAGCCCACCCATACATTCTGTATCAAGCCCTTCATACGCGCAAATATCGTCAGGTTCCGCACCAGCCAGTATACCAATACAATGGCGGCTGCAATGCAGACCAGAGATATATAGAAATTGGTCGACGTGAACAGATGGACGAAAAAGGCCTTGTCGGTTCCTGTAATCCGGAAGAAGCGCGCAAAGATACCCGATTGCAAAGCCAAGGTCACCAGTGTGATAAGTACGACACATACTGAATCAATCAACCGTTCGGATACTACTGTCCCTAATGATTTGGAAAAGGAGACTTGGTCGAATTTCGATAAGATGCCACAACGTGATACCTCTCCGATACGGGGAATCACCAAGTTGGCAGCATACGACACGAAAATGGCATATACGCTGTTTGATGCCTTCGGGTGTTCGCCCAAAGGAGCTAATGCCAGGTTCCATCGCCAGCCGCGGAACACATGTGCCAGTACGCCGAACACCAATGAGAACAACATCCAGCCATAATTCATGCCGGAAGTCAATACATCTCCTACCTGCTGGAAGTCGAATCCGTGATACGTCCATACCAGGATAGCAGCGCCTAAAACCAAAGGCAAAACGATTTGCAAGACCTTATTTATAAGTTTTTTTATATCAGTCTGTTCAATTTTACTCATGTATTAAAGATTAATGCTTAACTTTGCAATGTGCAAAGATAATATCTTGCCCGAATAAAATTTGTCATTTACACAGAAAATACATACAGAATGAAGTCAGTCAGGCCAAAAAAGTTTTTAGGACAACATTTTTTAAAGGATTTACAGATAGCCAGCGACATTGCTGATACGGTAGATGCTTGTCCGGAGATTCCGATTTTGGAAGTCGGTCCCGGCATGGGAGTATTAACTCAATTCCTTCTTCGGAAGGAAAGGCCCGTCAAGGTAGTGGAACTGGATTTTGAATCGGTAGCCTATTTGCGCGATAACTTTCCTGAACTGGGGAACAACATCATCGAGCAGGATTTCCTGCAGATGGATCTGTCACAATTGTTCGAAGGAAAACCTTTTGTCCTGACCGGCAATTATCCGTACAACATATCCAGTCAGATTTTCTTCAAAATGCTGGACTACAAAGGCCTCATCCCCTGCTGTACCGGCATGATACAGAAAGAAGTGGCGGAGCGTATCGCTGCCTCGCCGGGCAACAAGACGTATGGCATCCTGAGTGTGCTGATTCAGGCATGGTATAAAGTGGAATACCTGTTTACGGTTCATGAGCACGTATTCAATCCTCCTCCTAAAGTGAAGAGTGCTGTCATCCGTATGACCCGCAATGAAACGACCGACTTGGGATGCAACGAAAAGCTGTTCAAGCAGATTGTGAAGACTACGTTCAACCAACGCCGCAAGACGTTACGCAACTCCATCTCCACCATCTTGGACAAAACCCACCCGCTCAGTGCCGATGCGATATTCAACAAACGTCCTGAGCAACTCTCTGTACAGGATTTCATCAATCTGACCAACCGGGTAGAAGAAGCATTGAGCAAGTCGGACGGAACCCCGACATAGAATTTGGTTACCCCTCCTAATTATATAAGGTATGGAAAACGAAGAAATAAAGAAAGTATCCGAACTGATTGCGAATAAAGAATCAGACAAGCTGAAAGAGCTTCTGAACAACCTGCACCCTGCCGATATCGCCGAACTGTGCGACGAGCTGGATGCGGAAGAAGCCCGTTCCATATACTTGTTGTTAGACAACGAAAAAGCAGCCGACGTATTGATTGAGATGGACGAAGACGCCCGTAAGCGCTTCCTCGACATTTTGCCTTCGGAAACCATCGCCAAACGCTTCGTCGACTACATGGATTCCGATGATGCGGTAGACATCATCCGTGACATGGACGAGGACAAGCAGGAAGAAGTCCTCTCGCATATAGAAGACATCGAGCAGGCAGGCGATATCGTCGACCTGTTGAAATACGATGAAGATACAGCCGGCGGTTTGATGGGTACCGAGATGGTTATCGTCAACGAAAACCTCAGTATGCCCGAGTGCCTGCGTGAAATGCGTATCCAGGCGGAGGATATGGACGAAATCTATTATGTATATGTAGTGGACGACGACGAGCGGCTTCGCGGGGTATTCCCGTTGAAGAAGATGATTACCAGCCCTTCGGTCTCCAAGGTAAAGCATGTCATGAAGAAAGACCCGATTTCGGTGCATGTCGATACGCCTCTCGAAGAAGTGGTGCAGGTCATTGAGAAATACGACTTGGTAGCTCTTCCTGTGGTAGACAGCATCGGGCGTCTGGTAGGGCGCATTACCGTCGACGACGTAATGGATGAAGTGCGCGAACAGGCTGAGCGTGACTATCAGTTGGCTTCCGGTTTGTCGCAAGACGTCGAATCACACGATAACGTTTTCCGCCAGACTACTGCCCGTCTGCCTTGGCTGTTGATAGGCATGCTAGGCGGAATCGGCAACTCCATGATTTTGGGTAATTTCGATACGACCTTTGCCGCTCATCCCGAGATGGCTCTCTACATTCCGTTGATTGGCGGAACTGGTGGTAATGTGGGAACCCAGTCTTCAGCATTGGTCGTGCAAGGGCTTGCCAACAGCTCCCTTGATGCGGCAAACACCTTCAAGCAGGTATTAAAGGAATCGGTCGTTGCCTTAATCAATGCCACTATCATTTCCATGCTGGTTTATATTTATAACTTTATCCGCTTCGGCGCTACCGCTACCGTCAGCTATTCGGTATCCATCAGTCTGTTTGCCGTAGTCATGTTCGCATCCATCTTCGGCACCTTGGTTCCGATGACTTTGGAGAAGCTGAAAATAGACCCTGCCATTGCTACCGGACCGTTCATTTCCATTACCAATGACATCATCGGCATGCTGATGTATATGGGCATTACAGTACTTTTAGCCTGAGAAAAAATAAAAAAATTGAGGGTGTAGGTGAAAATAATTAGCAAAAAAATATGAAAATCAGATTTTATTCTTTTAATTTGTAATTGGTGAAGAATTAAAAACCAGTATTCTCTAAAATCTACATACGATGGAATTAAATGAAACAAACCGCCCGCTTACTGAAGTTCAGGAAAGCTTAGCACCTGAAACTTCGGTTCCCACAGTTGAATCTGTTGAATCAACCGACAAACCGACGTACGCACCCAAACAAACACAAGAAGAGGTCGTCGCGCGTTTGACAGAAATCAACAAAGACGCCTGCAATGCAGACAAACAGGAAATCGATTTATTGAAACAAACTTTTTACAAACTGCACAAAGCCGAACAAGACGCAGCGCGCAAAACCTTTATTGATGAAGGCGGTAATTCCGATGAGTTCGTCCCAGCACCCGACCCGTGGGAAACGAGATTCAAGGAAGTCATGAGCTCCATCAAAGAAAAACGGAATGCTATGGCAGCTGAACTGGAACAGGAAAAAGAGCAGAACTTGCAGAAGAAGCTTGCCATTCTCGATAAAATGAAAGCCCTTACCGAAACTACGGAAGACACCAGCAAGATTTACAATGAGTTCAAACAACTCCAACAGGAATGGAATGATATCAAGCAAGTGCCTGTAGGAAAGGTGAACGAATTGTGGAAATCGTATCAGCTTTATACCGAGAAATTCTATGACATGGTGAAACTGAACAACGAGTTCCGTGAATATGACTTCAAGAAAAACTTGGAGCAGAAGACTCACTTGTGCGAAGCTGCCGAGAAACTGGCAGAAGAGCCCGATGTGGTGTCTGCTTTCCATCAGTTGCAAAAGTTGCATCAGGAGTTCCGGAGCATCGGTCCGGTAGCCAAAGACCTGCGCGAAAGTATCTGGGCACGGTTCAAGGCTGCTTCTACGGCTGTCAACCGCCGTCATCAGCAACACTTTGAGATGCTGAAGGAAAAAGAGCAGAATAACCTTGACCAGAAAACCGTTATCTGCGAAATAGCCGAAGCGATGGAATATGACAAGCTGAAGACGTTTGCCGACTGGGAGAACAAGACCCAAGAAATCCTTGCCTTACAGGCAAAATGGAAAACCATCGGCTACGCTCCTCAAAAGATGAACGTCAAGATATTCGAGCGTTTCCGTGCCGCTTGCGACGAGTTCTTCAAGCGGAAAGCCGCTTTCTTCAAGCAGATTAAGGAAAGCATGGCAGAAAACCTGGAGAAGAAAAAAGCGTTATGCGAAAAAGCGGAAGCCTTGAAAGACAGTACCGACTGGAAACAGACGGCTGAAATCCTCACACAGCTGCAGAAAGAGTGGAAAACCATTGGTCCGGTAGCCAAGAAACATTCGGATGCCGTATGGAAACGCTTTATCGGTGCCTGCGATTATTTCTTTGCGCAAAAGAACAAGGCGACGTCTTCGCAACGTTCCATTGAAGTGGAAAACATGGCGAAGAAGGAAGAAATCATCAAGAAGCTGGCTGCCCTTGACGCTTCGGGCACTACCGACGATAGCACCGCCGAACAGACACGAAGCCTGGTGAAGGAATGGAATTCCATCGGTCATGTGCCCTTCAAAGACAAAGACCGGTTGTATAATGAGTTCCACAAGTGGGCAGACAAGTTGTTCGACAAGCTGAACATCTCCGCTTCCGAACGGAAACTGAGCGATTTCAAGTCAGGACTGAATAAGGGAGACAACCTTTATCGCGACCGCGAAAAGTTGGTACGCACTTACGAAAGCCTGAAGAGCGACATCCAGACTTATGAGAACAACTTAGGCTTCCTCTCTTCCGCTTCGAAGAAAGGCAACACGCTGGTGGCTGAGGTAACCCGTAAGATTGAACGCCTGAAAGGAGATATGGAACTGGTATTGAAGAAAATTTCGGCTATCGATGAAAAACTGAAAGAAAAAGAAGAATAACCATTTTTCTGTATAGAATCTAAGAAACGCGGATTAGCGTGGTTGACATCATCAAGTCAATTTGCGCTAATCCGCGTTTTTTTATTTATCGTTTATTCAATTACCAATTATCGGTACGGAAGGGGAATAAAGGCAATTCACGGGTTCCTGCTACATTCCCGGGTTGGAAATCGCGGAAACAATAACGCACGGCTACCGGATTGGGAACCTTGTCGCACGTCACTTTTATCTGCAGGTTATTGTACACCTCTGCTTTGGCGGGATAGAACACCTTGTCGCTTCCTGCCACCTCGAATCCTTGCATGTCACTCAGACGGTTGAAACCGTCGGGCGCATCATTGAATGAGAGAATCACGCTGCCGTCTTTCACTTCCATCGATTTATATGAAGGCCCGGTCGCTGCAATGCCTTTCACTCCATACGTGCGTGCCAGTGCCAGGTAAGCCAGGCGTTTGCCCACATCGGTCTTGTTTTTCGGGTGGATGTTTTGGGCTTCATACGGTTCTACCAGGTCGTTGGTCGAAATCAATGCACTGTTTGATATAATCGACTGCGCTTTGAATTGTTGTTCGCGGAGAAGTGCGCTGCCTGTGCCTTCGTAAGAGCCGAATGGAGCGATTTCTACAAAATAGAACGGCAATTCGCCCAGTCCCCACTCGCTGCGCCACAAGTCTACCATCGTTTTCAGACGCTCCGCATAATCGGGATGACCTACATTCGATTCTCCCTGATACCACAGGAACCCCTTGATGGTATAGTTTTGCAAAGGCTTCAGCATACCATTGTACATGATTGTCGGACTCATGTAGTGCCACCAGTCGTGCGGCTCTTCCTTGCGGATATCCCGTTTCAGGTCGATGTCAGTATAGTTTTTCACGATGCTTGCCGGCAACCAACCTTCCACGGTCGAACCTCCCCAACTGCAGTTGATGATGCCGACAGGCACATCGAGTACCCGATTCATCATCATTGCAAAATTGAATGCCGTTGCGCTGAATGCCGGCGCGTTCTCCGGATTGCTCACTTTCCATTTGCCCGGGCAAGTCTCTACGGGTTCCAGTTGACCGTTCTTCTCGATAGTCGCTACCCGGATGCCTTTCCATTTCGATGCGGTGGCGATAGTTTCGTTAGCACCTTCTATCGGACAATTCCAAAAGCCGTTCAGCGGCATTTCCATATTCGACTGGCCGGAGCAGAACCAGACTTCGCCTATCAGGATATTGTCCAGCTTCGTTTCTTCCCCGTCCGAAAAGGTAATGGTTTGCGCTTCATACGTAGCTGCAGGAGTCTGTACTTTTGCCAGCCATTTGCCTGCAGCGTCACTTTTGACTGTATAAGTCTGGTCGCTCCACGATACCCGTATGCTGACATCCGCATTCGGATTGGCTTTTCCCCATAATTTCACTTCAGTCTGTTGCTGAAGCACCATGTTGTCACTTACGATGTCGGGCAAGACAACCTTTGCCCATGCGCCTGTCTGCATAGCTGCCAGCAGACAAGCCATTACAATGCTTTTTTTCATAACAAATCATGTATTTAAATTGGACATTTCCTTATTGCCAATTCATCAATGTTTTCAGGTAAGCCGTAAGCTCGGTCGCCATCTTCTGTTGCTGGCGCATCGACGGATGCCAATTGGCTCCGTAGCCCAGCGAACCGGTCTGGGGCGACATATCGAAACGGTACACTTCCGTATCGCCTGCTTGTTTGCGCTCTTCCACTACCGTATCCATCGCCCGTTTCACATCTTCCAGTGGCTTTCCGCTTAGCATCGAACCGCTCAACAGAACCAGTTTAGCCTTTGGATAGGTATCGCGCAGATGGGCGATGAATTTCCGATAACCGTCGGTCAGCAGACCGAAATCATACTTCCCGTCGCCGGCATCGTTGGTTCCCAGATTGATGCAAACCACGTCGGGGGTATATAGGCTGTGGTCCCACAATTCGCTTGGGTCGGCAAACATCACTTGCTCATACAATGCCGGCAGGCAGTCTTTGCTGCCCGATGCCGGTGCTCCGAAGTTACGGTAAATCCCGATGCCCGAGCGTGCCACTACCAGGTGTTGTGCCTTCAAGGCACGTGCCGTGCGTGCCGCATACGTATAAAAATGATTTTCCGTTTCGTAAGTGAAAGGTTCGTTCCGGTCGTCCGACTCTACGCCATATCCGCAGGTAATGGAGTTTCCGATAAATTCGATGCGGCGTTCGGGCAACTGTGGAGCTTCCGCCAGGCTGCATCCTTCGTCCAGGTAAAAGCCTTTGAAAACTGGCTTCAACTGAAATCCTTCCAAGATATACATGATGCGCGCCCGGTGGGTTCCCTCGGATAAGCCTTCGGCAAGTGTGATGATGGAATCGTTTTCGGTGAATCCGATGCGGTAGGGTAATTGGTCGTCTATCTCCACCATGAAGTCTCCGCTGCCCGGTTTGGCTTTCATCTGTAGCGAAGTTCCCTCGAAGTCGGCAAGGATGCTTACGCCCGGATAAGTGAACGTGACCGCTTGCGGAATGCGGTGGCTGATGCGTCCCATATAAACAATGCGTGCGTCGTCTGCCGGAACAAATGTCTCTCCCGTCTGGGGAGTGGCGGCAAGGGCGGATGCGCAGGTAAAGAGTGCCGGAATTATCCAGTATAAAGAATAAATGGTTCGTTTGTGTGTTTTCATCATTACGGTTTTCTGCAAAGATAGCGAAGATTATCCATCCGCACTAATAGAATTTTATCCAATTCTATACAATTTATGTAAAAACACGACCTCAACCGATAGCGTTTCCTCACGCATATAACTGCTTTTCCTGCAAGATTAATAATCTTACACGTGGAAGATTATTAATCTTCAAGCTGTAAGATTATTAATCTTCACGGCAATGCACCTATATGCATCGGGCTATGCAGATAGGTGCGTATCCCGATGCATATAGCTTCGTGACAAATATAAAAGCATTGATTAAACTTAACGACGTTCCGTTATCCGGCTGTATTTAGGCTTGTGGTCTATCGGATTATAGATGACTTTGCTCCGGTTGCTTCGTGATGCGAGGGTTTCTTCGGGTGTCTCTGTAGTGGGGAAGGCACCGTGTTCCAGGTGGTAAAGCACTGGAACCATCAAGCTATCGGATGCTGTGCCGAACTCGCCTAAGTAGGCAGATGCATCTTCGGTAGCAGTATAATCGGGCTGAAGGCCATTGGTATAATAGTCATAAAATCCTTCCGAGTTGCTGACATACGAAGTGGTGAGCCAGAATTCCAGTTGGGGGTAGGACTCGTTGGTAAAAAGACTTTGCGCCACGTTTTTGCCGAAAGTGGCAGTACCTACTTGCAGCAGTCTGTCGCCCAAGTACGGACGTAGGGTGTTGATAATGATTTCGGATGCCGAAGCCGTATTGCCCGAGGTGATGACATACAGATGGTCGTAGGTCAGGTTGGTCACTCCTTGCAGAAGGCTGGCATCGAAGGTATAGGTCTGTGTCTGCGGTTCGGTCTTGTCGTTGAATATCATCGTGAGCCACGGTTGTCCCATTGTGCCTTGTGGAGCAAGGATGGTGCTGAGCAATTGGGCAGTAGATACATAGCCTCCGGGGTTATAGCGCAGGTCGAGGATGATGTCGGAAGGCGACTGGGCAGCAGCTTCGTTGAAGGCTGCTTTCAGCGATTCTTCATCGGCGGTCTCGAATCCGTTGTAGAGGATATAGAAAGCCCGTTTGCTCCCGACGGTAATCGTCTTATAAGTGAACACACTGGGTTGCTCGATAATACGTGGGGCTGGCATATCAACGTAGGACGTATCGGGACGCCCATCTATTTCGGTGGCTACCCGATAACGGCAGGAAGTAGACGGACGTTGGAAGAACGTTTCGAAGTTGCTGGTATTCAGGGCACGGTCGTTTACGCTGACTACCCAGTCGTTACGTTTCAGTCCGACTTCGGATGCGGGCGAGTCGGGATAGACATACAGGATATGTACCACATAGTCGCCGTTGGCATTACGTATCAGGGAACCTTCCAGTCCGAAGGTGGGATAAGCGCTTGTCACACGAGATACATTGACCGAGTCGACATGCGAGAACACGCTTCCGCTTTTCTGGTCTCGGTCGGAAACCACTGCTTGCAGGAAAGTCTCGGGCTTGTTGAAGAAGTTCAAGTCTTCCTCGGCAGGCAGGTCTTCGTAGAAGAGATAGTATTGCTGCATGGTTTCATACATCCAGGTCTTGGGACCGATAAGGGCATAGTATTCTCCCGACCGGTCTTGTCCGCACGAGGCAAGTAACAGGACCGGAAGTGTCAGCAGGAACGCAAAGCGTAAAGCATGTCTGTACATGGTGAGCCTCCTTGTTTTTTAGTCCATATCGAATGCGCTTTGACCAATCATGTTGCCATCGGCAAAGATATAGACATGGTAAGTGCCTTTGGGCAGGTATTCTTCTACATCCCAGTAAACGGTGACGGTCTGTTCTTCGCCTGTGTATTCGATATACTTTTTAATGGAATAGGTGATTTCGCGGTCTTCGTAAGCAAAGGTCGTATTTCCTTTCGAGAGAATGTCATTATCGGGCTTAGCGATGCGGATATAGATGGTTTTGTTACCTGTTTCGGCTGTAATGTTCTTTACAATGGTAAACGATATGGCTATTTTCTTTACGTTTTTAATACGTTTGGTTGCTTTGCCTCGCTTGTTCAACGTCTGTACCGCAATGTTGGTGGCATCAAGTTGGGCGGCTAATGAAACTTTCTCATTCAGGTTTTTCTTTTCCTGTGCGAGGGTATTGATTTGTGCCGTAGCGGCAGAGTATTTGCTTTTCACCTCTTTGTTTTCTTCCATCAAGGCAGCGTTGAGGCGGTTGAGCGAGTCAATCTGAATGACGTAAGTGCGGAGCACGGCACGTACGGTTTTCAGTTCTTTTTTCAAGCGGAGGATTTCAGCCGCGTTGGTGGTCTTCACCTGGCGCAGTTCTTCCAGCAGGCGTTGTGTCTTCAACTTCTCACTCTCTAACTTCTCACGAAGTGAGTCATTATTGATTTGCACCTGAAGTTCGTCATATTGTGCGGCAAAGGTGCTGTATTCGTTTTCCATCTCTTGTTTTTCCACGGCGAACACTTCTGTCATTTCCTTGTTCTTCCGGAATTCATTCAGGGCAAGGAAGGATACGCCGGCTATGATGACAATCAGCAGGATGATTGCGGTGATTAGTTTTTTATTCTTTTCCATAGACTCTTGAGTTTGGGCGCAAAAATACAATATTTTGTTCAGATGTGCTTCTTTAAGCTGATAAAAAACTATAATCTTTAGGTAGGAAGAATGTTGTTTCAGTAGAATCTGGCATTGTTTTTATCGTGCGGTGTATCAGCGATGAAGATTTGCTTATTGTAAATTATGTTACATTTGTTAGCAAAAATGTTGCATCGAAACATATTTGATTGAAGGCGAAACATTTCTTTCATGCGTTTTTTTAAAGGAGGCATATCTTTGCATTGTTCTCAGGGGACGAGGAGAAGCCTGAAACGTTGTGAGTGAAATTATCAATTTTTTGTTTAACTAAAATTTAATGCATAATGGAAGGCATGAAAAGATTATTCCTCTTTACACTTTTCCTTATCGGAATCTGTGTAACGATGCAAGCGCAAGACTTGCAAGTGAGTGGAACTGTGATTTCCAAAGCAGACGGGTTTCCCGTCATTGGTGCTTCTGTAGTAGAAGTAGGTAACGCGCAAAACGGCATTATCACCGACCTTGACGGTAAGTTTACACTGACGGTGAAGCAGGGTGCCGAAATCTCAATCTCTTACATTGGTTGTAAAACGCAGACGCTGAAAGCGCAAAGCGTGATGAACATTGTATTGGAAGAAGACTCCGAAGTTTTGGATGAAGTAGTGGTAACGGGTTATATGACCGAAAAGAAAGCCAGCTTGACCGGTTCGGTAGCCGTAGTAAAGATGAAAGATGTGGCTGATATCCCTACCGGTAACGTAATGTCTGCTTTGCAGGGGCGTGTAGCTGGTATGAATATCACGACCGATGGTACACCGGGCGGCATGAATACTTCGGCATTGGTTCGTGGTACGACTACCATCAACAACAGTACACCGCTTTATGTCATCGATGGTGTGCAGACGCGTGATAACATCGCTTCTATTCTTTCTTCGAACGATGTAGAATCCATTCAGGTTTTGAAAGATGCGGCTTCGGCAGCCATTTACGGTGCCCAGGCAGCCAACGGTGTCATTATCATTACGACCAAGCGTGCGAAAGAAGGTGATGTAAAGGTGAATTTCGATATGAGCCTAAGTGCGCAGACCTTCGCTACCGGATTTGATATGCTGAATACCCAGCAGTGGGGTGAAGTTTATTGGCAGGCTTATCACAATTCGTATGGCAGCTATCCGAGCAGTGTGGTTTATGGCAGCGGTGATACACCGGTGATTCAGGAATATTATTATGACCAGGGCGGTGTACGTATCCGTACAGGCAATACCGACTGGGCAAAAGAAATCTACAGCACAGCTTTGATGCAGAACTACAACCTCTCTTTGTCGAAAGGTTTCAAGGATGGTAATGTGGCATTGACCATGAACTATATGGACCAAGACGGTTTGGTGCGGAATACTGATTTCCAACGTTTCAATACACGTCT